>Ga0129310_1000010_pt1 | contig 290222 bp, 254 predicted proteins | sample Go1ome_2_FD_94433 | JGI IMG/M metagenome (GOLD analysis project Ga0129310, IMG submission 94433) | Western lowland gorrila individual fecal microbial communities from Wisconsin, USA - Go1022A metagenome | ecosystem: Host-associated > Mammals > Digestive system > Large intestine > Fecal...
AGCCATTCTTATCACACGCGGTCTGTACTGCATAGGCAAATACACTTTTATGTTCCCCTTTGTGGAACCATCCACTTTCAGGGTCAGAAGTACTTGTTTTAATCGTCTTTTCTTCTTTGCCACCGGATGGGCCGGATGGCGGATTACTGTCATCATCCTTTTCTTTCAGAGGCCGTTTACCATGTGCTTCACGGTCTTCATTGATTTCCTTCTTTAGCAAATCTTCAAAAAACAAAGCCTCCTCCTGAGCAATCCGCTTCTGCATCTTTTTATTGTTTGCCCTGGCTTTTACATGGGTAGAATCCACGAAGACCTCACTTGGGTCTATCAGTTTAAATTTATAACATTCCTGCAGTATATGGGAAAATATCTGCTCAAAAAGGCCAGTGTCCTTAAAACGGCGGGTATAGTTTTTTCCGAACGTTGAGAAATGAGGGACCTTATCCATCATTTCAAGTCCAAGAAACCATCGATAAGCTACATTTACTTCGATTTCCTTTACGGTCTGCCGCATGCTTTTGATACCATACAGGTACTAGATGAATGGAAGCTTTATCAACATGACCGGGTCCATACTGGGGCGTCCATTATCAGGACTGTACTTGTCCACTACAAGGCCATAGATGAAGTTCCAGTCAATCGCTTTATCAATGATTCGCAGAAGATGATCCTGGGGAACCATGTCATCCATACAGAATATCTGAATCTTTCCTCTTTTCTTGTCCTTATTTTGAGTCATCATAGAAATATCCCACCTTCCTTTGATACTTCCATTCTATCAGAAAAGAGCTATAAAATCCTGAAAACAGGAATATTTATAGCTCTTTTAACGAAAAATCCGAGGCGTGAGCCTTGGGCTTTGTCTACAGTCTGAGGAGACACCGGAATCTTCCGGATGTCTCCTGTCTTTTACTGTCTTTTACTGAGTACGGTTACTCCTGCCCTTCCTTCTTCTCCTTGTTGGGAATGTAATAACAGTTGGGGCATTCATCCGGGTCCTTCTCTGCTTTCTTGTTCTGATATAGGCAGTTTGGGCAGTCGTCTGGAGTTTCTTCTATCTTGTCCGTTTTATAAAAATTACCGGAGTACTTCTTATCACTCATGCTGTTACCTCCTAGTTATGAGCACTTAGAGACCGTATTCTGGTCTCTAAGTGCGATACATGTCACTGGCACTTGGCGAGGTCCTGTCGAGCTTAGTGCAGTGACGAAAATGTGGTGTATTTCTTCTTTATCTGTGATATCATTATAACAGAAACAATCATGCAAATAAAGGAGGAATCAAAATTGAACCGAATCATTGGAAAAAAAGCTCCTGACTTTCACTTAAAGGCTGTCTCCGGGGATGGAGAGGATTTCTTTGATGTGAGCCTTGATACCTACAAGGGGCACTGGCTGGTCCTGTTCTTCTATCCCATGGATTTCACTTTCGTCTGCCCCACCGAGATCACCACGTTTAGCAATGACCTGTATCTGTTTGATGAAGCGGATGCCAAACTTCTGGCAGTCAGCACAGACAGCGAATACACGCATCAGGCTTGGATCCGCAACGGCCTTGGCCGCATTGGTTATCCCCTGGGAGCCGACAAGACCTTGTCCATGGCGGCTGACTACGGAGTACTTCTGGAGGACCAGGGAGTTGCGCTGCGCGGCCTGTTTATTATTGATCCTGACCAGACGATCCGCTACAGCGTGATCCACGACAACAACATCGGCAGAAACACCCAGGAGGTTCTGCGGGTCTTAAAAGCGCTTCAGACCGGTTCGCTCTGTGGTGCCAACTGGACCATCGGGAGCCAGCCCCTGAAAGAGGACCGGCCCTCTCTTCCCGACTCCTTCGCTTCTGACAAAACGGTGAGAATTTATACCCTTCCCGGCTGTTCTTACTGCCGCCAGGTCAAGGAATTTCTTGCCGACAACGGAATTTCCTATGAGGAAATCGATCTGGACAGCGATATGCAGGGCCAGGCTTTTATGGACAGCCGCGGCTATACCGCACTTCCTGTGACCGTGATCGGCAGCCATGAGATCTCCGGGTTCCGTCTTGATAAAATCAAGGAGCTGCTGCTTTAAACGCTGAAGAATCCGCTTCCGAACAGTACATTTACAATAAATGTAAATATAAATATGGTAAATGCAGGAGGATCGATATGGGTGTCGCAGCAGCTGTTAAAGGTCTTGCCTATAAAATCACCGAACAGCGAGGTCAATATACCGAATACGATACCCATAACAGGGTTCTGGGCGGTAACGGCCGCCAGTGCTGAGATCAGCGCAATGTGGTGGGTTGCCGGCATGGCAAACCCAGTCTGGGCAAAAATCAGGGATACCGCTGCGATTCCAAAGCAGAGAACCGGATAACTACCAATGGATGCCGCCGATGCCCCGCCGTCCACCAGCGCCTGATACACAAATCCGGTTGTGGTTCCGATACCCAAACCAAGAATCACATTACAAAGCATTCCCTTTCCGCCGGTAAAATACTCTCTCGTCTCACCGGGAGCGGCTTTTCCTATCAGGCCACTGGAGCCAAATACCAGACGCGCAATGACGGCGGATATGATAACGGTGAATCCAGGAAGATCTGTGTTTAGGTGAAGAACTGCCCCGATCACATAATGAATCAGAAAACCAATCACACCGAACACGCCGCCTACCAGCAGTGTGGCCGGATCCGCCAGCCCGTTAAGGCAGGACAGAATATCGGTTCCGCTTCCCAGTTTCTTGGTCTTACCTGCATATGCGGACGCTGCCACGCCGCCGGCAAACGCAATATGCGGGCCAAGATAGGAACCGAACGCAATGAATCCCACCGTCATGTCTGCCCCTCCGGCCATAGCCGCCACAGCCCCTGCAATGGCGATCACGCCGGTCAATATAAACGCGGGAAGCGCTCCCATATATGCACCTATGATTCCTCCTCCAAATGATGCTACTAATGCAAACAAATTCATATGCCTATATTCTCCCTTCTTTTTATCTGCCCGTGGGCAATCCACTTCTATGTACCCCTACCCTCCTTTCCCAAATGTATTATGTTATATAGATTTTATCATCCCGGAGGCTGTTTTTCCTTATGCTATTCATACGAAAAAATGGTACTTTTAAGACATTTTCAACTAAATACAGGAAAAATTGAGCACAAAAAAAGCTGGCGTACAAGTTTCTAAATCACCTGTACACCGGCCATCATTTTTTATGATACAGACTCCACGATCGCAAGCGTTTCTCTTGCAATCGCCAGTTCTTTGTTGGCGGGAATTAACCAGTACGCTCAGCTTAGAATCAGGGGGTGAGATAACGACCTCCCGGTCTCTCTTTCCATTGGCTGCCCATGCCGGTGTCAATCGTTCTACCGTTGAATACAGCCGAAATGCTTAAATACAATTGTTTTTATAAACTATGGCGTGAATCTTGATTAAATCAATAACTCCCATAACAAAAGTTCCCCCTCTGTTTGTTCATGATTTCACATCCTATATATTTAAATCCCGCGCTTTCTGCTGTGATAACTGGTGTGCAGAAGTAATTGCGCCATTTTACTCATAGGTTCCCCGATAAATGTTTCATATAGATGTTTAATCTCCTGATTTTCAAGGGAATTTCTGAAACTTCTCTCTTGATCAGCCAGATAAAGTGACCGGATTCTCGCCATCCGAAGCTGGTCCGGAACAGGGAGTATACCGTTGTCCGGCTGTCCTCCGCCGCCAATACACCCGCCGGGACAGGTCATTACTTCCACAAAATCATAGTCATCCACAGCTCCTGTTGCAATCAGCTGTTCCGCCGCCCTGGTGCCGTAGACAACCGCGGTACGCACATCGCGGCCGCCAAGAGATACCACAGATTCCTTCACCTGTTCCAGCCCTCTCACCGGCTGGTACTGCATCAGCAGATCAGGCGGTTCAATCCCGTTCACAACCGAATATGCCATGCGCAGAGCGGCCTCCATCACGCCACCCGTATTGCCGAAAATCACCCCTGCCCCGCTGCCTTCTCCCATAAGGGAATCAAAGGCAGATGGGGTCAGATCATAAAAACCAATACCTGCTTCCCGTATCCACTCCGCCAGTTCCCTTGTGGTCAATACATAGTCATTGTCCCTAAGTCCCGGAATCCCCAGATACGCTCCTGCAGAGCACAATTCTTCCCGGGAAATCTCAAATTTCTTGGCAGTGCACGGGGCAACCGCGATATTCACGATCCGCCGCGGGTCAATCCCCTTTTCTTTAGAAAAATATGTCTTAATCAGGGCGCCCTGCATACTGATCGGGCTTTTTGTACTGGACAGGCACGGAATCCGTTCCGGGTGAAATGTTTCTATATATTTTACCCATGCCGGACAGCAGCTTGTAAACTGGGGCAATGGATGGGAATCGGCTATAAATCGTTTGAGAAACTCCGTCCCCTCCTCCATAATGGTCAGATCCGCTGAAAATGCCACATCCAGCACAAAGTCCGCTCCCAGCTTCCTGAGCGCAGAAACCATATAGCTTTCCACAAAGTCTCCGGGCTTTCCGCCAAAACATTCCCCCAGCCCCACGCGCACAGACGGTGCTGTGGAAAATATAACAATTTTTTGCGGGTCATTTACAGCCATGGCAGCTTCCCGCCACTGGCTCTTTGCGCGGATTGCCCGCTCCGGGCAGGCAGCCGCGCACTGGCCGCAGTGAATACATGTAAAATCATCCGCTCCCGTGACTTTACACGGCTGTGCCACTCCTATTTCTTCTGCGCATACGGCCAAGCAATGGCTGCAATTCGCACAGATGTCCTCATCCTTTTCAATTGCAGGGTTATCCGGGGATACAGGAACACTTTTAGGATAACGTTCACTCATTCAGTCCCAGCCCCCTTCTCTTATCTGTTATGACAGCAGCGATCTTTTCGGCCGCCGCATCAATCTCTGTCTCCACCATCAGCTTTCCGCCTGTTATTCCTTCCATCTGATTACACAGCACATCCAATATTACAGGGCTTCCCATCACAAATGGCGCCAGCCCCAGATGCAAGTGAAAGCCCAGGGCCAGTGCAAACGCCCCATCCGCCAATGCCTGTTCTTCCAGCCATTGGGGTGCGGAAACCACCACCGGAAGTTTGGGCAGATCCACTCCCAACGCTCCGGCCAGCTCCCCGGCAACGGCTTCAATACGGCCGATTGCAAGGCAGGGGCCGAAATTGAGTACTGGTGGAATCCCAAGGCTGCGGCAAACCTGTGACAAGCCCGGTCCCGCCAATCCGGCCGCATCCCGGCTCATAAGACCGCAGTTTTCAAGGCCTCCGCAGGTACATCCGGCAGACACCACCAGTATATCTCTGGCAATCAGTTTTTTCACCAATTCCACTGTAAATACGTCATGGCCCTTGGCCCGCAGGTTGGAGCAGCCCACAACAGCCGCCACTCCCTTGATGCTTCCGGCAGCGATTAGATCAATCAACGGGGCAAAGCTTCCCCCCAGCGCTCCTTTGAGGGTTCTCTCCGTCACACCTGTAACCGCCTCATTACATCCGTGATCCTGCATGGGATTCTGCCGCTTTCCCGCCCTGCTGCGCCTTACATAGGACGCAATGGCAGCTGCAATTACATTGACGCTTACATCTTCGCGGTCCTCCGGGTGATAGGGCAGGTGCCTGGCTCCCTTTTTCTTTGCCACATCGTCCAGACAGAGCATGGGGATAGAAAGTTCCTCACAGATCGGTTCGATCCCTGGAAGGGAACAGTTAAATTCCGATACCACCAGATCGATGCATCCGGTCAGCAAAACAGCCTCACTGCTGTAATTATTGCCCGCATGCCCGCAGAACACTTTCTCATAACAGCGGCTTCTGGCCTGGAAGTCCTGTCCCACACACGTACATCCCACAATCCGTATACCCCTGGCTCCGGCCCGGTCAGCCATCTCCTTGATTTCCGGATGCTCCATCATCCCGGTCAGGCTGCCGAACATAGAGTGCTGGTGGCCTGTAACCATGATATTGATGCATTCAGGATCGATCACCCGCATTCCCACGGGATCAAACCCTAATTCCGGCTCCCCCATCAGGATATCATTCAGACGGTTGACCAGCACAAGTCCGTATATTCCGGTGGAGATTCCCAGCCGCAGACACTGGGTCAGCATGTCCATTGGATCTGAATTCAGATTGGTGGAAGTTTTCACGATTGCGTTGAATATCTCATCCTTGGCGCCACCCGGAAGAAGCCCCGCATTTTTCCACACCCCGGTCCGCTTAGCATAGGCCAGTTTTTCCGTTAGATGCATGGGTTCCTCATATGGCCTGCGCAGATCCTCCAGCACTGCCTCTGACAGGCGAAGCGCCATTTGGGAATCATCCGCTTCACCAATCCCCAACTCATCGCACAAACGGTGAAGCGCGTCAACTCCCTTTAGCTTCCTTCCGGCTAGAGCTGCCGACTTCAATTCTTTGGCGGCCTGCTCCATCACATGAATATAGCAGCCTGAACCAGCGGCCACCGAGCGCAGGAAATTCCTTGCCGCTATGGTGTCCCTGTCCGCTCCGCATACCCCCTTTGGCCTTGCTTTGGATATACGGCAGGGTCCGTTGGAGCAAAGCCTGCAACAGACGCCGTCCAGGCCAAATCCGCATTTTACCTCCTGCTGCACCATTCTGCGATGGGAATGATCCTCCGGTACTGATTCAAGAAATTCCTGCAGCCGTTTGTCCGCACTGATACACATTGTTTTATCCATATGTCCCTCCTTTATAGATGTATCCATATGGATTCATTATAACATTCTTCCAATGAATGTTATGTGTACGATCCAGACATAAAACCTGGCATTTACAGTTATACAGCCCAAAATCCCTGCATCGCTTGAAAATAAAACATTTGCCTATCCATAGTTTTAAACTATATCCCAAAGGGTCAGCTGTCTATCCGTCAGCTGACCCTTTATCATCCTATAACTCGTTTATTCTTGTATGGAAATTTCCCTGATTGAATATTTAAAGAAATCATTCAGGCATTTCTTTACTTTATTCCTGTCATCCTGATGGAACGAATTCAGTATCTTACAGCGGTAAAACACAGCGCTCTCTTTGGATGATGCCAGAGACAGGATCTTCATGGCCGATTCTTTTCTCATCAGCACCATAATCTGCATCAACCTTGCGTATATACCGTTGCCACACACATCACCCACATATGTATCTATATCTGTCAGCAGCTGACAAAACGCCTCTGCTGTAATTTCCTCTGTCTCCACATCCAGCAGCCTGTCCCTGAATCCATCCAGCCTCTCCAGAATCTCAGGCGTACGGTTATCATAACAGGTCAGATACACTTCCGTCTCGATCAGATTCCTGGCAGCATAGATTTCATCATGCTTGTTCATTTCCTGGTAATACATCCACATGACAGTCTCTTCGGGAACCTTTGTTCCTTCCTCACTGACGAAACTGCCGTCTCCTGGTTTGATGGTCAGCATTCCCACAAGAGAAAGGGCCCTTAACGCCTCCCGTATCCGGCTCCTCGTAACACCAAACAATTCTGCCAGGTCCCTCTCGTTTGGGAGCTTATCACCTGGCTTCAGCTGGCCGGACGTAATCATCCCCGCAATCTGTTCCATAATCTGTTCCGTCAATGTGACTTTCTTTAACGGCTCACATTCCATATTGATACTCTCCCTTTCCATAACCTCATTACTCTTACTATAATAGCACAGCTTATCCTTTCATGTCCAGGGAATAAAAATGGCCCTGCAGCGCGCACCGCAGGGCCAATCCGAATAATCTGCCATTTCATTATCACTTGATTTCCATATACATCCCAATTACCCGGTCAATCTCTGCCTTCTGATTTTCCGTCAGCGGACACATCGGCTTTCTGACCTCTCCAACCTGGATTCCCTGACAAGATGCTATGTATTTAAGGCTTGCGCATAAACCGTTTTTAAGCACTGCATCCAAAATACAGTTGGATTTGGACTGCAGAATTCTGGCCTCATCATCATGGTGGGACAGATACAGCTCCATCACCTTCTTGTACTGAGGCAACATAAAATTAAAATTGCTGCCAATGAAGCCGTCACACCCAAAGGCCAGGAAGGCAACCATACAATTTTCAAATCCGCCGTAGCACCTTATATCCGGATTAACGTCGTGAATCCGCTCCATTTGATAGAGATTGAGATTGGTGTGTTTGATGGCTCCCACAGCTCCTGATTTCAGGAGGGCTGCCAAATCCGGCTGGGACGGATTCAGCTCCCTGTGGGTGCTGGAAGGAATGTTATAATACAGGACCGGCATATCCACTGCCTCAGCAATGTCGTAGTAATATCCTGCCATTTCCTTGTCGGAAAAGCCAAAGTAAAATGGCGGAGTTGCTGCGATGTTCTGTATTCCCATTTCTTTTGCTTTTCTGGCATAGAATATGGCCTCTTCCGTGCTGATAGCTCCCACATGGGCGAACATCTCTGTCCTATCCGTATATTCGCCAGCCAGTTCAAAGGTATGTACCCGCTCTTCCCTTGACAGCAGGAAGCATTCCCCGGAGCTTCCTCCAATAAAAAATCCATCGGCCCCCTCTGCAAGATTCCTATCCCATAACTGTCTCATGGCAGAATCATTTATCTGATTATTTCCATCAAAAGGTGTGATGGATGCCACATATAATTTTTTCATATTTGTCTGACCTCTAATCTAAATGATAAATTTCCTGCATATCCATCCATGGACCGTCTGCCGATAGCGGGTTCATACACGGCACGCACTCTCCCCACCACCGCTGTGTCTCGGAATCCGCTGCCATCTTGGCCATGTCCGCCTCATAATTATCTCCAGTATACTCATAATAAGAAAATAGGTACTCTCCATGGCAATATATAGAGTAATTCCGGATATTGCACTCCTTTATCATGTCATTAATCTGTTTCCACGGCGCTGCATGAAGTTTCTTATAGTAATCGGCCTTTTCAGGTGTTAATCTTGAAATACTTCCATAACGTTTTACATCTGACATATGTATCTCTCCTTTTCTTTACAAACCGTATATCCGTTTAGCGTTTTCACGGAACAGTTTATTCTGGAATTCACTGCCTCTTCCCTCTGTAATTTTCATCAATGCTTCAATCCAAGGGGACAGGCCGGTTGCAATGTTGCACACAGGATAATTGCTGGCAAACATGACTCTGTCTTCTCCAAAATAATCCAGGGCAATGTCAACTGCTGGCTTCAATGTTTCCGCAGACCACTCCCCTTTCGGATTCAGTCCGGAAATCTTGCATACCACATTGGAGAGGGATGCCAGCTTTCTGATATTCAGTATCCAGCGTTCCTTATACTGCTGTTCTTCCTCTGAAGGCGTCTGAACGGAAATAATATCCGGGTCCACAATTCCCATATGGTTCAGGACAATGGTTGTATCCGGGCAGGCTTTTGCCGTTTCATATAAATCGCCCAGCTCTGCATTCCGTACACAGCCTTCAAACACCAGTCCCTTCTTTCCCAGATAACGAACATTTTCAACAAAAAGCTGTCCCAGGCATGTTCCCGGCAAGGCTTCAGGGACATGGAGCACCTGTCTTACTCCCTTTACATATTCGGATGCATATTTATCAATATACCCCTTAAACCCCTCCTCGTTGAGATAACCGGATATACATGCGCCGGCAAACAGCTGGCCCGGATTGGCGCAGCATCCGGCAATAAAGAGATTTTCCTTCTCCTTATCCCTTCTTGCGCAGTCCACCTCAACATATACAGCCGCCTCAACCTCATAGCCCTTGTCCGGCTCCAGTGCGTTTTTATAGTCTTCCAGCGAATATGTACGGTTCAGAACTTCCCCTTCTCCATCCAGCCACGGGAGCGAAAATTCTTCCTTATTCCAAATATGCAGATGGGTATCAATGATTCTCATGGTGCTCCTCCTTGCTTATAATGTCAATCTATACGCCTACTGCGCATAATCCACGTTCAGCCCTCCGGCTTCGCTGGATTTATAGCAGGCCTCCACCACGCACATGGTATGGTAGGCATCCTCTACACTGTTCATATAGTGATAAGAGGGATCCTCCAGTTTTTTCATCAGGCCGCCCATAGTCCCAATAAATGCCTCGTTGAACCAGCTTCCCTTTACCTCCAGTTCCCTCCAGCCCTTGCCGTCTTCCGTAATATACTCCACCTTATCAGGACGGCCTGTCGGATAGTCCAATATAAGCCCCAGCTGTATGCGGATTGCGCCCTTAATACCTTCTATCTTCATTGTACTTTCCTGATAATCCGGCGCATAGTCGTGATTATGGTTAATATGAAGATTCACACGCAGCGTATCGCCGTAATCCATGATAATGGCAGTCCTTGTCTGTGAAAGAGCCTGCATCTTGGGATGCTGCATAGTTTTGCAATACACGCCTTTTGGATTTCCCACGAAGCTGCGGATACAGTCAATGTAGTGAATGCTGTGATAGTTAATTTCCATACGCTCCAGGCCAAACAGGAAACTCCACAAGTGCCATGGATGAAGTTCCACAACCCTCCAGTCAATGTCCACAATATCTCCAATCACGCCATCCTGGATGAGTTTCCTTGCGGCAATCATATACGGCGCCTGACGCAGCTGGAAATTCACACCTGCAGTCAGATTCTTGGCATGGCAGATATCCAGGATTTCTTTGGCCTGCTCTATACTCTCACCCATGGGTTTCTGCATAAGCACAGCAGCATTGTCGGGCAGCAGCCTTAAGATACTGGCAGTCTTGGAGGCAGGTACCGCTATATCAAAGACTGCGTCTTCCCTTACTCCCAGTTCGATTAACTGTTCCAGCTCCGGCACTGCATTGGGAATCCCAAATTCCTTTGCCGCCTTTTCAGCCTTCTCATGGTCCAGGTCATAAATACCCACTACTGGATACCCGGCCATCTTATAAGCAGGGAGATGTGAACCGGATACAATTCCTCCTGCCCCGACAATCACGATATTCCTTGCCTTTTCAGGCATCTCCGGTACATAATTTAATTCTTCAATCCTGTTCGCCATAGTTAAAATACCTCCTCAAATCATACTCAGATTTTATTGTACCACGCCTCCCTTTCCTTTAGAAGTACTCCCGGACAGGCGGATGGTTTTCTTGATTTTAAGTATTTACTGCTTATTCCTTTTTATAAACCATTGGATATGCCAACCACCACCAAAGCGGCTATGATAACTGCATTTCCATATATGGCCACACGTTTGGCCTTTTCAAATCCTTTCCATTCTCCATCCAGGAACCCCCATGCATTGGCAATGATGAGAGCCAGTCCATTGAACGCAACCCAGCCCACCACCGGACCAAGGGTACCTAATAGGGCTGTCGCCTTACCATAGATAGCCAGCGCACTGAACCATACAATTGACGTCAGCACAACCTTAAAGTATGCTTTTGCGCAGCCGGGTTTTGTATAATCCGTATAAGTCTTGTTCTTAATCAGTTTTGATATGGCATAAACAAAGTTTGCCAGGAATCCTCCCGCAAATACCACTACCCAGGACAGAAGGCTTGCGCTGGTTGGGTTTACCCCCTCTTTCACAGCCAGGGCAACCGGATAATTGGCTGCTGTGGCGCCGATATTAATGGCTGCTGAACCGGCGCCGGAGGCAAGCGCCATGATAAGCCCGGTAATAAATAAGGACGACGTTCCTTTTTCTTTTGCCGTTTTAGTACCCTCATTATTTCCATTTTTCATAAAGCCCGCCTTTGACAGGACAATCACACCGCCCAAAAGTATAAGCTGCCCTAACAGAAGGACCACAAGAACACGGGCCGGCGGATAGGTTCCCAGTATAATCATGGGAACAAAGCTCCCTAAAAGGTTTGATAATCCCAGGTTAATGCCTGTTACAAGAGACACGCCAATCATATCAATCGCTTTGCTGTACCATATAGAACTGATTCCCCAGAAAAAACCGGATAAGGCGCCCACAATCAGCGTGGGAACAGGGGTGGCTGTTATATAGCTTAAATAATGAGGAACCTCCACCATACACCAAATATGTGGGATACACAATACTCCGATAAAAGAAAACAGAACCCAAAACGCTTCCCAGGAAAACGGTTGATACTTCTTAAAGCAGATTCCAAAGCTCCCCTGAAAAATACATGCCAAAAACAGTACAAAAAATGCTGAAGCCATTTTAATACCTCCCAAATATTTCGTTCTATACTTTTCCTTGATTTTTATCGATAAATTTATTGGTACTACCAGTGAACCGTTCGTGATTATCATAAAATAAGTTATATGTAATGTCAATGCATATATTTAACAGTTAATTTCCGTATTTTTTGTGCACTATTAACATTGTCAAACATTTTTATCCTATCTATAATTCATTTATGGTAGTACCAACAATTTGTTTTTTAATTCATTTATTGTTTATTGGTAGTACCGCATCAACAGTATACATATCAAACTACAGAGACAAATATCCACAACACAACAAACCGGAGGTACATATCTTATGAGCATTCAATTAAATGGAATCACCTGGTCCCACAGCCGTGGTTACACTTCCATCACAGCGGTGTCACAGCGTTTTTGCGAACTGCACCCGGATGTATCCATTCACTGGGAAAAACGTTCTTTACAGGAATTTGCCGACGCACCTATTGAAAATCTGGCAAAGTCTTACGACCTGCTTGTGATTGACCATCCCTGGGCCGGTTTCGCGGCCACTACAGGAATACTGCTTCCTTTAGAAAAATATCTGTCTAAGGAATATCTGGATGACCAGCTTGCCAACTCTGTGGGCGCGTCTCACCTGAGTTATAATTTCAATGGTTTCCAAAGCGCACTGGCTATTGATGCCGCCACCCCTGTTGCGGTCTGCCGTCCTGATTATTTTAGAAACGGAGAACATCCTCTTCCCGCAGATTTTAAGGATGTAATGGACCTTGCCAGAAAGGGGCATGTGGCGTTTGCCGGCATCCCATTAAACCTGCTGATGGATTTCTATATGTACTGTGCCACATCCACCGAGCATTTCTTTGACGATCCTGACAAAATCGTGGAGACAAGCCTGGGAGTAAGTATCCTGGAGGACATGCGTCAGCTGGCTTCCTACTGCAGCAAATCTATTTTCCAGTGGGACCCAATCCAGGTACATGAAGCACTGGCTGAGGATAATGATTTGTATTACTGCCCTTACGCCTATGGCTACACCAATTATTCCCGAAGAGGCTACTGCAGCCATCCTCTAAAGGCCATGGATTTGGTTACCTACCGCGGCAGGATGCTTCGCAGTGTCTTAGGGGGTACCGGACTGGCTGTGTCCAGCCTATGCGAAAATAGGGAAACGGCACTGCGCTTTGCGGAATATGCTGCCTCTCCCCTGATTCAGACCACCCTGTATACAGAAAACGGCGGGCAGCCCGGCCACCGCAAGGCATGGCTAGACGAAATCAACAACAATATGACCATGAATTTCTTTAAAGATACCCTGAATACTCTGGACCATTCCTATCTCCGTCCCCGTTACAACGGTTACCTGTATTTCCAGGACCATGCCGGAGACTATATACAGGATTACATTATGAACGGAGGCAGTCCGGCCCATGTGCTTGACCAGCTGAACCAGCTCTACAGAAAATCCAGGGAGGAATCCAAATGAAACCTTTGGAAAATATGATTGTCCTGGACTTTAGCCAGTATCTGGCCGGCCCCTCCGCAGCCCTCAGGCTTGCCGATATGGGGGCCCGTGTCATCAAAATTGAACGACCGGGGAGCGGAGACGGCTCCAGACAGATGAAGCTGCACAATCTGGACAGCATGGGGGACAGCGTCCTGTTCCAGACCATAAACCGGAATAAACAAAGTTTCTGTGCTGATTTAAAATCGCCGGAGGACATGAATATGGTAAAAAAACTAATCCGGCGTTCTGATGTAATGATTGAAAATTTCCGTCCCGGCGTCATGAAAAAAATAGGACTGGACTATGAGACAGTCAAATCCATCAACCCCCGCATGGTGTACGGAACCGTTACCGGTTATGGAGCCACCGGCCCATGGAACAAAAAACCGGGCCAGGACCTTCTGGTTCAATCCATTTCCGGGCTGGCATGGCTCAACGGTGATGACGGACAGCCGCCCATGCCGTTTGCCCTCTCCCTGGCAGATTCCTACACCGGCATCCATCTGGCGGAAGGCATTATGGCCTGCCTGTTCCGCCGTTTCAGCACGGGCCTGGGAGGTTTGGTGGAGGTCAGCCTTTTAGAATCCATTCTGGATATGCAGTTTGAAGTCATAACCACCTTTTTAAATGATGGACATAAGCCTCCCAAGCGCAGTGCCTTCCACAATGCCCATGCATATCTGGGAGCCCCTTACGGAATCTACCGGACAGAAGACGGTTATATAGCCCTGGCCATGGGAAGCATACCCGAGTTGGGCCGGCTTATTGAATGCCCTGCCCTCAGTTCTTACGACAATCAGGAAGAATGGTTCACAAAGCGGGATGAGATTAAACAGCTCATTGGCTCCCACCTCTTACACAGGACCACGGTCAGCTGGCTTAAAGCCCTTAATGCCGGCGGGTACTGGTGCTCCGATGTATACTCCTGGGACCAGCTGCTCCAGTCAGAACAGTTCCATACTCTGGATATGCTTCTCAACATCAGGCGGCCCGGAGGCAATGACATATTTACCACCCGCTGTCCCATCTCCTTTGGTGATGGCCCCATAAAAAATGAAACCCATGCGCCTCTGCTGGGCGAACATACACTGGAAATCATCGAAGAATTTCATTTAAAGGAGGGAGAGGAAGCATGAAACCATTAGAAGGTATCACCATACTGGACTTCAGCCAGTTTTTATCCGCCCCTTCCGCCACCCTGCGTCTGGCAGATTTGGGGGCCCGCGTCATCAAGGTAGAGCGTCCTGACGGAGGCGATATATGCCGCACCCTGTATGTGTCCAATCTGATAATAGAGAATGACAGTTCCCTGTTCCACTCCATCAACCGCAACAAGTACGGGGTATCCATTGATTTAAAAAATCCAGCTTCCTGGGATATACTATGGTCATTGATTGGGAAGGCAGATGTCATGGTCGTGAATTTCCGTCCCGGAGTGGTGGAAAAGCTGGGACTGGATTACGATTCTGTAAAGCAGCACTGTCCGTCCATGATTTATGGTGAGATTACAGGTTATGGAAAAAAGGGTCCATGGAGCCCTATGCCTGGCCAGGATTTGTTGGTCCAGTCCCTGTCCGGCCTGGCCTGGCTCAATGGGAACCAGAATCAGCCCCCAACTCCCATGGGACTTTCCGTGGCGGATTTGTTCGCCGGCCAGCACCTGGCCCAAGGCATCCTGGCCGCACTCATAAAACGGGCTTCCTGCGGTGAAGGCTCTTATGTACATGTCAGCATGCTGGAGTCCGTGATGGATATGCAGTTTGAAGTCTTTACCACCTATCTGAATGACGGCAGGCAGTCGCCCGAGCGTTCTGCAGTCAATAACGCAAATGGCTATATCAATGCGCCTTACGGCATATACCAGACCCTTGACGGCTACCTTGCCATTGCCATGGTACCCGTGCCTGTGCTGGGGAAACTTATAAGCTGTGATTCCCTTTTAGGGTACACGGACTCTGAAACATGGTGTACCAGGCGGGATGAGATAAAGTCGCTGCTGGCTGACCACCTGAAAACCCGAACCACAGAATACTGGCTGTCAAAGCTGGAGCCCGCCGATGTATGGTGCGCGGATGTATATACCTGGGATAAGTTATTTAAAACAGACGGTTTTAAGGAATTAGATATGCTTCAGACTGTCCGCACCCCTGGCGGAACAGAGTTTGCCACCACCCGGTGCCCAATTACCATTGACAGGGAACATTATAAAAGCGCAAAAGCTGCCCCTGCTATAGGACAGCATAACAATCAATATATATATTACAAGGAGAATCAACATGGAACAGACTATTTATTTTGAAGAATATGAAATAGGAAGCGTCCGCGAATCCATTGGACGCACCATTACAGAAACGGACATTGTCCTTCATGCCGGTCAGACAGGAGACTTCTTTCCCCACCATATGGATGCGGAATTTGCAAAAACCACTGAATTCGGAAAACGTATCGCCCACGGCACACTCACCTTCTCCATTGCAGTGGGCATGACTGCCAACCTGATTAATCCGGCTGCTTTTTCCTATGGATATGACCATATGCGCTTTATCCATCCGGTTTTCATAGGGGATACCATCCATGTGAAAGTTACCTTAAAAGAAAAACGCGAAAATCCAAAGCATCCTGACAGAGGCTTTATAACAGAGGCTTTGGAAATCTTCAACCAGAACGGGCAGCTGGTTATGGTCTGCGAACACATCATGTCCTGTCTCAAGAAGACAGCTGATGCCTGAATAATTGACATAACAAAGCAAAGACCTCCCCTGGTTTCGTATTCCTGACCAGGGGAGGTCGTCTGCCATTCGTGTGTTTATGTCCTCTGACCCACTTTCCGAATAAATGGTATGAACATTCCTCCTGCGCTGTTTCCCAGTGTCATAACCAGAATATAGACCAGTGCTTTAAGGGACCACACACCTGCCACGGTAAAATAAAACATATTGGCAATACAATGTTCAAATCCAGCCAGTATGAACACGCTGACTCCCAAAAACAGGATAACCGGATTCCCCTTTGACTTGTATCCGTCCACAGCAATGTACATCAGCATCCCGCAGAAAAAGGCCAGTATCAATATGCCTGACAGACTGTCCTCCAGTTTCACGGCGCATATCCCGGCGGCGGCCCGGGCTGTCTTAAGCCTGGTAAAGGATACCAGGGTGCCGGTGGTAAAGGTTCCGCACAGATTCCCAAACCAGACAACTCCCATCTCAGCCATATATGCCAGTGGGCGCCCCAGTGCGTATCCTATTTTACCCGTATAGAGAGCAAACTGATTCAGTACAATGGCATAAAGGCCCACAGTAAACAGAAGGGAGCCTGCAATCCGGTTCTCTACACCCAGGTAAACCACCCCGCCTATACCAATGACGATTCCTGCCAAAAAAGCATTTAAAAATGTTTTTACATGTTCCCCCATGGCTTATCCAATCTTTTCTTTTGCAGATCGAATCAGGTGTTTTAGCAACACCAGTGTGGTAACGCTTCCCACGCCTCCCGGCACTGGCGTCAGCACTCCTGCCTTTGTCTTCACCTGGTCAAAATCCACATCGCCGCACAGGCTTCCGTCCTCATCCACGTTAATTCCCACATCAATGACCACAGCTCCCTCTGCCACATGCCCCGCCTTAATCATGCGGGCCTTACCCGCTGCAGCCACCAGAATCTCCGCATTCCGGCAGGTCCCTGTAAAGTCCGCGGTCCTTGTGTGGCATATGGTTACGGTCGCGTGCTGTCCCAGCATCAGCATTGCCAAGGGTTTTCCCACCACCAGGCTTCTTCCCACCACAGTCACACGCTTGCCCTTCAGCTCAATTCCCTCATATGCAAGCATCTCCATTACTGCCTCGGCCGTACAGGGCGCATATGCATCCGAATCACCGGCAAAAACCTTTGCCAGATTTATGGGACTGATGCAGTCAATATCCTTTTTAACATCAATCAGGCTCTCGATTTCCTTCTCGTCAATCTGCTTTGGAAGTGGCCTCAGCATGAGGATTCCGTCCACATCCGGATTCCGGTTGATTTTCTGGAACTCCTCCACAAACTGGTCATGACTGATTTCAGCAGGAAACAAAAAGGATGTGCAGCGCAGTCCCAATCCCTGGGCACGTTTTGTGGCCCCTTTCTCATAAGAGATATCGTCCGGGCGTTCTCCCACCCGGATAATTGCCAGATGGGGAATATATCCTTTCAATTCCTCTATCTGGACCGTCATCTGCTCCTTCATCTGTCTGGCCACATCTGAACCCTTTATCTCTTTCATAATATCCAATCTCCTTTCTGGCAATGCAGGTATATGATGAATCAGGAGGGGAATATCTTTCCCCCTCCCGAAATCATTTTTATGAGTTTTCCTGAAGTATATGGTATTTCTTGCTGCCCAGGACATACATCCTTGCAATGATTACAAACTGCACCGGTATCAGAACCACGTACTGGACGATTCTGGTGGACAAAAGGGCCAGGTAGGGTGCCCCGTACAGCAGTGAAATCCAGCAGGTATTAAGCAGAAGCCCGTAGACCAGCTGTACAATCAGCACGGCGCATGCAATCCGAAACATAGACCTGTTTTTATGTAGCAGGATTCCATAGGTTAGTCCGGTTAAAAATGCAGTTACTGTAAAACCCGGAAAATACATTCCTATGGGAAACAGTATGGCCCCCAGAAAATCTGCAGCCGCTGCTGCTATGCCTCCCTGCACAGGTCCGAAGAGAACCGCGCCAATAACTATGGGTATAAATGCAAAACCAATTTTAACATTCCATGCTGAAAAGGATAGAAATCTTGACAATACAATGGATACAGCAATCAGGATACCCATCCATACCATATGTTTCGTCTTTGTCATTGCATCCTCCCTGCTACTTGATGTGTTTAAGCACAGCGCCGTACACCTTGTCGGACAGCGCCCTGCCCTTGTCTATGAGTTCCTCTGTCCTGGCATTCAAATCCTCTGCCTGGGTCCGGTCCTTCATTAGCTTTGTGTTGATAAAAATGTTCAGGGATGCCCCCTCCAGGGCAGCTCTGGCAAACAATGCGCCTACTCCCACGTCGCTTAAAGCAATCCGGGTCCCCTTTTCTCCCAGCTCCTCTAAAAGGGTCAGGGACTCATACGCCTTTTCCACAATCTGCAGCGGAACCAGACTGGCTTCCAACAGCGCATGTTCCATGACAGCCTCTCTGGCGGCTTTTTCTTCCTCTGTTCCCCTGGGTAATCCATAGGCCCTGGATAGAGGCTCAAACACCCTTGCGTCCTCGTCTGTCAAATGCTTTAACTCATCCATGAGACTCTGTGACTTTTCAATCAGTTCCTTTATATCCGGCTCCACATCCGCATACTTCCTCTTGCCCAGCGTCAAGTTGCCAACCATCATTCCAAGGGCGACCCCCATGGCCCCCACTGTGGCCGATGCCCCTCCGCCGCCCGGAACAGGCTCATTGCTTGACAGTACATCCAGAAACTCCGTTACCTTCTTATCCAGCATCATATCGTCATTCTCCATTTTAGAATAATCCTGAGATAGATCCATTTTCATCCACATCGATTTTTTCAGCCGCAGGCACCTTTGGAAGTCCCGGCATTTTCATAATATCACCTGCCAGGGCCACCAGGAATCCGGCTCCCACAGATGCAGTGATGTCCCTAATGGATATTTTAAAGCCCCGGGGCCTGCCAAGAAGCTTGGCATTATCCGTAAGGGAATACTGTGTCTTAGCCATACAGACAGGCAGATTTCCATATCCCAGGCTCTCCAGATTCTTCATTTCCTTTAATGCCTTTGGCGCAAACTCCACCCCGTCCGCACCGTACACCCTGGCTGCAATTGCCTCTATCTTCTCCTTGATAGGCAGATTGGTGTCATACACAAATTCCATGGTACTCCTGCCCTCAGACAACCGGATTACTTCCTTTGCCAGGGCTTCTCCGCCTGCTCCGCCGCTGCCCCATACATCGGTCAGGGCCACATTGACTCCCAGATCCCTGCACTTGTTCTCAACCAGCTCCAACTCGGCCGCTGTGTCGGACGGGAATTTATTAATAGCGACCACTGCCGGCAGATGGTATACGGTAGTGATATTCTCAATGTGCTTTAACAGGTTGGGAATTCCCTTTTCCAGGGCTTCCAGATTCTCATTATTCAGTTCTGCCTTAGGTACTCCGCCGTTATATTTTAAGGCGCGTATTGTGGCCACCAGAACAACTGCATTGGGACGCAGCCCGGACATGCGGCACTTGATATCCACAAATTTCTCCGCCCCCAGGTCTGCTCCGAATCCTGCCTCAGTCACCATATAATCCGCTAATTTACAACCCATCTTTGTGGCAATGACGCTGTTGCATCCGTGGGCAATATTGGCAAAGGGGCCGCCGTGCACAAAGGCAGGGGTTCCCTCCAAGGACTGCACCAGGTTCGGCTTCAAGGCGTCCTTTAAAAGGGCTGCCATGGCGCCCTGGGCCTTTAACTGTCCGGCGGTTACCGGCTGGCCGTCCAGGTCATAGGCTACTATAATCCTGGCCAGGCGTTCCTTCAAGTCCATGATGTCGTTTGCAAGGCAGAATACGGCCATTACCTCAGAAGCCACCGTGATATCAAATCCATCCTGACGGATTGTACCGTCCGGCTTTCCCCCTAATCCGTCCACAATATTCCGAAGCTGGCGGTCGTTCATGTCCACCGCCCTTCTGAAGGTAATGCGCTTGGTATCGATGCGCAGGGCGTTTCCCTGGTGGATATGGTTGTCAAGCATAGCCGCCAGCAGGTTGTTGGCAGCTCCGATGGCATGGAGGTCGCCTGTAAAATGAAGGTTGATATCCTCCATAGGAACAACCTGCGCATATCCTCCGCCGGCAGCCCCGCCCTTAACTCCAAAAACAGGTCCCAGGGAAGGTTCTCTCATGGCAATCATGGCCTTCTTATCCAGACGGTTCAGGGCGTCTGCCAGACCGATGGTCACGGTTGTCTTGCCCTCACCTGCAGGCGTGGGATTGATGGCTGTCACCAGCACCAGCTTTGCATCAGGTCTGTCCTTTAATGCATCGTTGTAATAGCGGTAGTCAATTTTAGCCTTGTATGGTCCGTAATTTTCAATATATTTTTCCGGAATCCCCAGTGCGCCTGCAATCTCGTTGATTGGTCTTGCCTTTGCTTCCTGTGCAATCTCAATATCACTCTTATATCCCATTTTATCTTCCTCCTCTATTTTCTTCTGGGCGCAGCATGAATTGCACCGCCGTCTGCATCCTCAATGGCTTCACCTATTGCCTCGCTGAAGGTGGGATGGGGCCGGACCGTGGCAGCCAGCTGACTCATGGTCAGCTTACCCGCAACCCCGTCGCTCAGTCCGGTAATCATGTCTGTTGCCCTGGAGCACATAAGCACCGCCCCCAGAAGCACCTTGCTTTCTTCCTCAAAGACCAGCTTTACAAAACCCCTGTCCGCCATTTCAATCACAGTCTTTCCATTGGACGACATGATGGCCTTGCCTGTGATGGTCCTGATTCCCCGCATCTTGGCCTCATCAGCCGTCATGCCCACCGCTGCAATTTCCGGATTGGTGTAAATGCAGGACGGGATACAGGAAAGATTCATGGGTGCCCTTTCCCCAAACATGGAGCACACCGCGTTGACTGCCTGGGCGGAAGCCACATGGGCCAGCTGTATGCCTCCCAGAACAATATCACCAATGGCATAGATCCCCTTAATGCAGGTTTCAAAAGAGTCATCCACCGGAATCATTCCTCTCTGCATCTGCAAATTTAATGAAGGAGGACAGATTCCCTCTGTATTGGCCCTGCGGCCAATGGAAACCAGGACCCGCTCAGTCTCTACACACTGTTCTTTTTCTTTAGACATAAAATACACCGCCAGCCCCTTCTCCTGCGCTGTCTGTACTGACTGGTCTGTATGCTCTACCCGGTCCACCCGTGCGCCTGTATACACCTTGATTCCTCTTTTTTTAAGAATCATGGTCAGGTTCTGTGAAACCTCCCGGTCCAGGGTGGGCAGGATACGGTCCAGGGCCTCAATGATTGTAACCTCGCATCCCAGAGCATGGTAAATGGTTGCAAACTCCACGCCAATCACGCCTCCGCCTATGATTACCAGTTTTTTACAGTAAACACCTTTCCCCTCCAGCATTTCATCGCTGGTCACCACTCCCGGAAGAGTCAGTCCTGGAATTGGGGGCATGGCAGGCTTGGAACCAGTTGCAATGAGAATCCTGTCTGTCTCGTAAGCCTGGTCCCCCACCTGTATTCTGTTGGAATCCAGTATAATGCCGCATCCCCTGATTAAGTCTATCTTATAGGCCTTAAACAGGCCCTCGATTCCTCCTCGCAGCTGTTCCACCACCTCTGCCTTGCGCTCATGCATCCCGGCAAAGTCATAGGATACCTGCCCTACATGAATGCCCAGCTTCTCACAGGAACGAATCTCCTCCAGCACCTCTGCCGCATGTACCAGGGTTTTTGTGGGGATGCATCCCCGGTTCAGGCAGGTTCCGCCCACATCCCGGCTTTCCACCACAGCCACCCTGTGCCCCATCTGTGCTGCCTTGATGGCCGCAACATAGCCGCCCGGGCCAGCTCCCAGCACAATTAATTCATATCTCTCACCCATTTTACTCTTCTCCTTATATAAAACATGCCTGGGACACCAGACGTAGCGGACTACGGCTGTCAGCGCCCCAGGCGCATTCTTACATGTATGCCAGGTGTTTTACCCTCTGCTTTTCTCTCTACTTCCAGCCGGAATATTTTAGCACCGGATTGCGCGCAGCGCCAACCTCATCCAGCCGGCGTACCGGCGTGGAGTGGGGAGCTTCATGCATGGCTTCCGGATTCTCCACGGAATTTTTATAAATCTCCTTGAAAATATCCACTACGTTGTCCAGAGTCTCCTTAGACTCTGTCTCCGTGGGCTCCACCATCAAAGCCTCATCCACAATCAGCGGGAAGTACATGGTCGGCGGATGGACTCCATGGTCCAGCAGTCCCTTTGCAAAATCAAGAGCAGAAACCCCATTCAATTTCTTGAGCCTGGTCATGCTCATAACAAACTCATGCATACAGATATTGTTGAATGCAATATCAAAGGTGTCCTGCAGCTTCACACGCATGTAATTGGCGTTGAGCACTGCATTTTCGGCTGCTTCCGGTATACCCTCATTGCCCAGGACCAATATGTAGCTCAGGGCGCGCACTACCACCAGGAAGTTACCGTAAAACTCCTTTACGGAACCAATGGTTTGGGCCGGGTTCTCAAATGCATAGCCCTTTTCGGATTTCACCGCATGATACTTGGGAAGGAACGGAGCCAGTATATCCTTGCACCCGACAGCGCCTGAACCAGGCCCGCCGCCTCCGTGAGGCGTGGAAAAGGTCTTATGCAGGTTCAGATGAATCACGTCAAATCCCATATCGCCCGGACGGGCGATTCCCATGACGGCATTCAGGTTTGCCCCGTCATAGTAGTTCAGTCCTCCTGCCTCATGGATGATTTTTGTGATTTCCAGTATATTGCGGTCAAATATACCCACTGTGTTTGGATTGGTAAGCATAAGTCCAGCCGTATCATCTCCCACAACCTCCCTCAGCTTATCAAGGTCCACACAGCCCTCATCATTGGACGGAATGCTGATTACGGTAAATCCCGCCATGGTACAAGAAGCAGGGTTGGTTCCGTGGGCAGTATCCGGTACAATGATTTTGGTGCGTTTCATATCCCCCCTGGCTTTGTGGTATGCCTTAATCAGCAGCAACCCGGTATATTCGCCGTGGGCGCCTGCCGCGGGCTGGAATGTCATCTGGTCCATGCCTGTAATCTCACAGAGCAGTTCCTCTGCCTTTACCAGCACTTCCAGGCATCCCTGGACTGTTTCTTCCGGCTGCAGGGGATGGACGCCTGTAAAGCCAGGAAGGGCTGCCATCTCTTCATTCAGCTTTGGATTATATTTCATGGTACAGGAGCCCAGAGGATAAAATCCGTCATTTACACCATGTGTACGTTTCATCAGTTCTGTATAATGTCTGGAGATATCAATTTCAGCCATCTGCGGAAATCTGGGAGCCTTTTTTCTGGCCTCCCGGGCCGGAATCTCTGCAACAGGTACATCGCAGGCCGGAAGCAGTGAGCATCCATGCCCCACTCTGCTTTTCTCAAAAATCAGTTCCATTATGCACGCACCTCCTTCAAACACTCTGCCAGAGCATCAATCTGCGCCTTGGAATTCATCTCGGTGACACACCAGAGTATGCCTCCCTCTACTGGGTATCCGCCCAATATATCATGGTCGCTCAGTTTCTTAAGCAGCACATCTGCATCGCAGGGAATCTTTGTGACGAATTCATTGAAGAAATCCCCTTGGTTTACCAGCTCAAATCCCGGAATCCTACTGATTTCTGCCGCTGCATAGTGCGCCTTGGAATAGCACAGGGAAGCCACCTGGCTGACGCCGGTCGTTCCCATGGATGCCATGTAAACCGCTGCCGTCATGGCACAGAGGGCCTGGTTGGAACAGATGTTGGAGGATGCCTTTTCCCTTCGTATATGCTGCTCCCTTGCCTGAAGCGTCAGCACATACGCCCGCCTTCCGTCCACATCCTTTGTCTCGCCCACAATACGTCCGGGAAGCTGGCGCATCATGTCATGGGTACAAGCCATAAATCCCAGATAAGGGCCACCGAATGCCAGGGACATACCCAGGGGCTGGCCTTCACCGGTGACCACATCAGCGCCGCACTCCCTTGGCGATTTAAGGGCGGCGCCCGCAATGGGGTATATGCCCATCACAAATTTGGCGCCTGCGGCATGTACCGCCTCACCAATGGCAGCCGCATCCTCAATCTGTCCGAAATAGCTGGGCTGCTGGATGAACACGCCTGAGGTGGTCTGGTCCATGGCCTCCATCAGGGCTTTAAGGTCGGTCTTTCCGTCCTTGGCCGGAACCACCACAGCCTCTGTGTTGTTTCCTTCGCAGTATGTCTGTATGGTCTGTATGGTCATGGGATTGACTGCCCCGGATATCACCGTTTTCTTTTTCTTGCGGTTATGGCACATGGCCATGGCCTCTGCGGCTGCGGACGCGCCGTCATAAACAGAGGCATTGGATACATCCATATCGGTGAGTTCACAAATCATGGTCTGATATTCAAAGATGGACTGAAGGATTCCCTGGCTGATTTCCGCCTGATAAGGGGTATATGCCGTCAGGAATTCTTCTTTGCCTGTAATGCTCTTTACAATGGATGGTATATAATGGTTATAGGCGCCTGCCCCGCGGAAAATGGAGCTGTATACCTTATTCTTAGCTGCCATGGCCCTGACGATTCCGCTGACCTCCAGCTCCGACTTCCCCTCCGGTATGGCAAGCCTGTCAACCTTCATGCCGGATGGTACTACTGTGTACAGCTCGTCAAAAGAGCTGACTCCCACGGCCTTCAGCATCTCCTGCTGTTCCTCAGAGGTAGATGGAACATATTTTCCCATGCCTTAGCCCTCCTCTTCACATATCTTCTCATATGCTGCGCTGTCCACTAATTCTTCTCTTTCAGATACTTCCTTTACCTCTATTAGCCATGCCTCATATGGGGCCTCATTAATCATCTCCGGGCTGTCCAGGATATCCTCGTTCACTGCGGATATAACGCCTGTAACAGGACTGTACACGTCGGAAACCGCCTTTACACTCTCCACGTCCGCAAACGCCTCTTTCACAGTAACCGTATCCCCCACCTCAGGTAAGTTCACAAAAACCAAATCTCCCAGCTCATGCTGTGCAAAGTCCGTAAGCCCCACTCTTACCGTGGTCTCATCCACTTCCTCCACCCACTCATGTGACCTGCTATACTTTAAATTCTCTAAAACGTTCATGTCTGTTCCTCCTCCTGATTTTTGTTATGAAAATTAATATTATTTATATTATTTTGCTTTTTTGTAGAATGGCAAGGCCACCACCTCGGCCTCAATGCGGCGCCCGCGGACCTCCACTTCCACCTTTGTCCCTATTTCCGTACAATCCAAATCCAGAATGGCCATTGCTATGGCATAACCCAGGAATGGGCAATGGGTCCCCGATGTTGTCCATCCCACTTCCCTGTCACCTGCGTATACCTTCTCATTCTCCCTGGCAATGCCCCTTCCAATCATCCTAAGGCCTACGCGCTTGCGTGTGAGAACGGACTTCTCTTCCAGTGCTTTCTTTCCGATGAAATCAACCTTCTGCATCTTCACTGCAAACTTAAGTCCTGTCTCCAATGGGTGAATGGCGGCATCCATCTCATGACCATATAATGGCATGGCTGCCTCCAGACGAAGAGTATCTCTGGCTCCCAGTCCGCATGGAATCAGGCCCTCTGCTTCCCCTGCTTCCAGAAGCATGTTCCATAATTTAGGTGCATCCTCATTGTTCACGTACAGCTCGTAGCCGCTTTCACCTGTATAGCCAGTCTGGGATACGATGCACTTGATGCCGCCTACAATGCCTTCCGGAACAAAGCTGTAGTATTTTTCAGGAATATCTTCATCTTTTGTAAGTTTTCTCAGGATGGCATCTGCATTAGGACCCTGGATTGCCAGCTGGGATAATTCGTCCGAGATATCTGTAAATACCACGTCCCCATTCAGATGGTCCTTCATCCAATTGACATCTTTTTCACGATTTGCCGCATTCACAACCACCAGATATTTCTCCTGGCTATAACGGTATACAATCAGGTCGTCCACCACTCCGCCGTCCTCGTAGCACATTACGCTGTAGCGGACCTGACCATCATACATGTTTGTGAAATCATTGGTCAGTATGTAGTTGATATTCTTTAGTGCATCCGGCCCCTCAAACAATACCTCTCCCATATGTGACACATCGAATAATCCCGCCTGTGTCCTGACTGCCATATGCTCCTTAATGACCCCAGTCTTATACTGAACAGGCAGTGAATAACCGGCAAAGGGAACCATTTTCCCTCCGCAAGCCACATGACAATCGTAAAGCGCTGTTTTCCGTTCCATTCAGATGTCTCCTTTCATTTATCACTATTGATATCTTAACTATAACACGGTTTGTTATTTATTTCACATTTATAAATTATATGCGACCTATATATTTTATGTATAGATATTCTCTATTTTTTGTGCCATTTACACAATGACAACAAAAAAGAAACAGCACAATCACCATACTGTTTCTTTTTTTTCTATCCATTTCACTCTTTTTTTATATATTTTCCCTTATAGCTTTGCAGGTGTCATAATTTCATCCCTGGTACCTTTCAGCATCTCAATAAACGCCTTCTCGCTTCGATTCTTTCTGTGTTCCATCTGGTACACCAAAAGGTCCTTCATCTTCCTGGGCCTGCCTGCGCTGCTTCTCTGGACCAGGCCATACCGCTCCAATGTCTGCTTTGGCATGGGGGATACCCACATATATGTATGGGGCACCATGGCCAGAAGGTCGAACTGGCTTCCCCGCTCGCACACGTAAATCCGGTCGGCCTGGCTCCCCCGGCCACTGTCCGGCGGCAGCTCCAGATATTCACCGCTGGGGAGCTGGGTATCCCCGTGGACTATTTCAATATAACCATCCAGGTCCTTCTCCGCAATGACCGGATACAATGCCAGGGGACTGTCCGCTGACAGGAGAATCTGGTAATCGAACTCCATAACCGTTTCGTGCTGAAGCCCTTTTAACTGCAGGAACATAAGGAAATAATCCTCGTATGTCATCTCATACCGTATAATCCCCAACCCATATTTGGACGACAATATATTATTAATGGCCGTAGTAGAATTACACTCCACAAAGGATATGGACAGCTGGCTCTCATGGGGGATTGAATTTACATATTTTGTAAATGCATATGTAATATAACTGGCTCTTGGTACCGATATCCTCAGCTTTTCCTGCTTTACCGCCGTATCCTCAAACTCGCCCTTCAAGGAGGCCACATCTTTCATGATATTCTTAGCTTTTTGAATGAATGCCTGCCCCTCGCTGGTGGTAACCACTCCTTTTGAGGTCCGTTCAAAGATGACAATCCCGAATTCTTTTTCCAAGGTTCTGATTACCTTACTCAAATTGGGCTGGGCCACAAACAACTCCTTGGCCGCCTTTGAGATGGAACCATGCCGTTCCACTGCAATCACAAATTCTAAGTCTGTCAGATTCATAACTCCCTCCAATGCTTTTTACAAGCATAACACATTCCGCACCTTTTTTCCACCTGCAGCCACCTAATCCGGTTTAAATGTGACAGAATCCTTCTAGCCCTGAATGTCTCCCATTGCCATATTGCGATGCAGCAGCTTATGTTCCCTTCCCTTCAGGAGATTCTCATACAAGGAAAGCACAAGGGGATTCTCATTGGATTTCTTTATCTGTGTATTGATATCAGTGTCATACAGCCCCTTTGCCCTCGCCGCCTTGGTCCTTGGACCGGCCGGAACCGGCTGACCGCCGCCCATGATGCATCCCCTTCTGCAAGCCATGACCTCCACAAAATCATACTCCGCTTCTTTGTTCCCGATACGCTTCATCAGCATGTCTGCATTTGCAAGACCACTTACAATGGCTGCCCGTATTTTCCTTCCGTTGTAATCATAAGTAATCTCTTTCAATCCCTCTTCCCCTCTTACACCACTGTACCGAATCTGGTCCATCTCTGTCCTGTCATGCCCTTCACATAACCGGCGCAAAACGGCTTCCATTACTCCGCCTGTGTTTCCGAAAATGACACCTGCCCCGGATCCAATCCCGAAGGGCATGTCCGAAGATTCAATGTCTATGTTTTCAAATCTGATGCCCGACTTTCTAATCATCGTAACCAGTTCTGTAGTGGTCAGCACATAGTCCACGTCTGCCTTTCCGTTTGTCTTGGATTCCTCCTGCAGTATTTCTGCCTTTTTTGCTGTACACGGCATAATGGATACTGACAGTAGTTTCTTTCCACCACTTTTCTGGGGATTCCTGTAATACTCCTGTATGACCGCACCGAACATCTGCTGGGGTGACCTGCAAGTGGACAGATTTTGTTTGAACTCAGGATACCGATTTTCACAAAAGCTTACCCATGCCGGACAACAGGAAGTAAAGAGTGGAAGGTTTTTTCCCGAAACCAACCGTTCCAGAAATTCTTTGGATTCCTCAATTACTGTCAGATCCGCACCATAGGCCGTATCAAACACCTCATCAAATCCCATACGATGGAGCACATTTACAATCTTCCCCATCACGTTTTCTCCCCGCGCCATACCAAAAAAGTCTCCTACTGCCACCCTTACCGCTGGAGCCACCTGAGCCACCACCTTTGTATTTGGGTCAGCCAATGCCTCCCATATGACTTCAATATTAGTATTGATGCTGATTGCGCCTGTGGGACAGACTGCCCTGCATTGTCCGCAATTCACACAATCCGTCTCTGCAATGTTTTTGTTAAAGGCAGGTGTCACCAGGGCTTCCGTTCCCCGATAGGCAAAATCGATTGCATTGACGGACTGTACATTGTCGCACATGCGGACGCAGTCGCCGCAGAGTATGCATTTATTTGGGTCTCTCACAATAGCCGGAGAACTCATATCGATGGGATACTGCGTTTTTGTATTTTCATAACCTACATGAGTCACTCCCATACGGTGGGCCAATTCCTGCAAATGGCATTCCCCGCTCTTGATACAGGTGGTGCAATCCCTGCAATGAGCTGCAAGTAATAGCTCCAGTATCATCTTCCGGTATTTCATGAGACGCGGCGTATTGGTATAAATGACCATTCCATCCCTTGGAGGTTCGGAACATGATGCAAATGTCTTCCCTCGTTCATTCTCCACCGTACACAGCCTGCAGGCTCCATAAATGGATAACTCCGAATGATAACACAGCGTTGGAATATCAATATCTGCCTTTCGAATCACAGATAAAACATTGGGTTCATCCGTAAATTCAACCCGTATTCTGTCTATTGTCATAAATCCCATAATTTTTTCTGCCCCCCTATGCTCTATGATTGGATATGAACTGCACCAAATGGGCATGCCTCCGCACAGGCCCCGCACTTAATGCACTGCTGCTGCCGGATTGTAAATACATGCTTTAACTCTCCTGCAATCGCCCCTGCCGGACATCCCTTTGCGCATTTAGAACATCCCCTGCATGTTTCCTCATCAATTATATACGTCTTCATGCTCTGACAGACTCCTGCCCTGCACTTTTTCTCATTAATATGTTCCAAATACTCTTTCCGGAATGCTTTTATGGTACTGATAACAGGAAGAGGAGCACTCTTTCCAAGTCCACACAACGCAGTGTTGGATATCATATCCGCCAGTTGTTCCAACCGTTCAATATCATCTGGCTCCCCTTTCCCTTCCACAATTCGTTCAAGTATCTCCAGCATCCGCTTTGTTCCTTCCCGGCAGGGTACACATTTGCCGCAGCTTTCCCTTTGGGTAAAATTCATGAAAAATCTTGCCACTTCCACCATACAAGTATTCTTATCCATGACCACCAAACCACCGGATCCTATAATTACATTGAATTTCTGGACAGAATCAAAATCCAGGGGTTCATCTAAATGTTCTTCCGTAAGACACCCACCTGACGGTCCGCCAATCTGTACTGCCTTGAATTCACTTCCCTCTTTCAGCCCTCCGCAGATATCATAAATGATTGTCCGCAGGGTCGTCCCCATAGGGACCTCCACCAGGCCCGTGTTCTCAATACATCCAGTGACAGAAAAAGTCTTTGTTCCGGTGCTGTTTTCTGTGCCTATAGTGCGAAACCATTTCCCTCCGTTAACAATAATACCCGGCAGATTAGCGTACGTCTCCACGTTATTGAGCACGGTAGGCTTTCCCCACAGACCCTGGTCCACAGTCCTGGGCGGCTTAACCCTGGGCATACCTCTGTGCCCTTCAATAGATGCGGTCAGGGCGCTGCCTTCCCCGCATACAAACGCGCCTGCCCCTCTGTTGATGTGCAGATGGAATGAAAAACCAGTGCCTAAAATGGAATCTCCAAGCAGTCCTCTTTCCTCCATCTGCCCTATGGCCTGCTTCAATCTTGCCACGGACAATGGGTACTCAGCACGTACATAGATGAAGCCTTCCGATGCACCAACTGCATATCCTGCCAGCATCATGCCTTCGATAAGGCGACAGGGGTCTCCCTCCATAACGCTTCCGTCCATGAAGGCTCCCGGATCCCCTTCATCGCCATTGCACACAATATACTTAAGGGGCTCCTCTTTGTGGGCAGCCACTTGTCTCCATTTCCGGCCTGCTGGAAATCCGCCGCCGCGTCCCCGAAGCCCTGAAAACTCTACTTCTGCAATCACAGCTTCCGGCGTCATGGCAAACAATGCTTTTTTCAACGCGCTAAATCCGCCTGCAGCCATATACTCCTCCACGGATTCCGCATCAATATTTCCGCATTGTTCCAGCACGATTCTGGTCTGACGGGCAAAATATGGGATTTCATCCACTGCTCCGTAAGAAATCCCCTCTTTTTTGTAGAACAGGCGCTCTACAGGTATTCCCTGTTTTACCGTTTTCTCAACAATTTCCTCACAGTCCTCGGGCTGCACTTTAACATACTGACAGTGCTGCGGCTCTATCCTCACAAGGGGACCTAATTCACAGAAACCCTGGCACCCGCTTTTCACGATACCGATATGAGGAACGTCCTTTTCCAGCTCCACGCGTATGCCCTCGTCCTCTTTGCACAGTTCCCGCAGTTGACTATACACATCCAGAGAACCAGTGGCAACACAACCGGTTCCGGCGCACACCAGAATCCTGCAAGTATACCCATCCTTTCTGTCCCTGCACTGTCTCTGCAGCATTTCTAATTGTGTTCTGTCCTCAACCCGCATCTGGCTCCCCCCGTTTGATTTCTTCCAGCAGCTTCTTCATTTTCTCAGGTGACATTTTAGGATAAACCTTCTCATTTACGGTGATCGCTGGAGCCAGACCGCAGGCTCCCAGACAAGAAACGGTCTCCACCGTAAAAAGTGCATCCTCCGTGGTATGCTTTTTCGCATTTAGTTTTAACGTCTTATATAGATAATCCAAGATAGGCATTGACTTTCTTACATGACAGGCTGTGCCATCACATATTTTGATAATGTATTTCCCTTTCTCCTCAAATGAAAAATTTTCATAAAAACTGGCTACACTGTAAGCTTTTGCCTCTGTTATGCCAATCTCTTTCGCCACATATGTCAGCAGTTCCGGGGGCAGATACCGGTATTCCTCCTGAATGTCCTGAATGATTGGTATCAGCGACCGCTCCTCCCGCATATGCATCTCAATGATTTCATCCGCCTTTTTGTAAAATGATTCCCCTAACATGTACTACCTCCTTTTGTGAATATTGCTATTTTTTTTATGTTTGTCCATGATATGTTTTGTTATATTTTATCTTTTTTTATTCACATCTAAAACCCATATAACGGTATATGTTTTTCTATATGCAGGAGAAATCATAAATGGCACCTAAACTACCTAAGCATAATAAACAACTTTGATAGAATAAATGCCACATCCAAGTCTATTCCAGCACCGTGGGAAGGACCAGTTAAATATTGTAACAGGACCTGTCAGCATACCTTTAACCGGTTTTTCTGTCAGACTCTGAGTATATACAGAGTATTCTACTGTCATGGGCCGGCTTCTGGATACATCTCCCAGACAATAGAAGGCTTTATACATCATGTCCCCTAGGACTGTACCCATGCTTTTCCGCGAACAGGAATTCATCCAGACACTCACCAAAATATTCCACCATGTCATTGCGCTCATATTTCCCATGTACCAGTATATCCAGGCCGATTTCTTCCTGAAGCCGGACACATTCTTCAATCTTTTTCCGTATAAATTTTTATATAATCACTGAAAGCGCCTGCTCAGATATAAAATCCCAGCGGCGCTCCCCATCTTCTCAACAGGGATGCGGGCAGCATCCCCAAATCGCAGTTATATTGCAAAATAGAAAAATAACAGCATTACAGGAAATCTTTGCATCTAACCAGCAGATCAATCTTTTTCCATTGAGTATCCTCATCAATACAATTGCCCTCCTCAACAGAAGCAAATCCGCACTGTGGTGACAAGGCGATATTGGCGCCCACAATTTCTTTCGCCTTCATGTATCTTCGTTTAATCTCATCGTAGCTTTCCAATACGGGGTTTTTGGATGAAATAAGTCCTGCAACAAAGGTTGCTCCAGTCCCTTTTAATATGGACCAGGGTTCAAAGGAACCCGAACGTTCATCGTCATATTCCACAAAGAATCCGTCATAAGGAATCTGGCTGATAATCGGTGCCACGGAATCATAAAAACCGGAAAAAAGTGGATTCCCTTTAAAATTACCCTTACAGAAATGTGTTGCAATCACCATATCCGCCGGCCTGTCTTCCAAAGCCCTGGTGGAAACACGCTTGAACCACTCCAGCACTTCTGATTTTTTATATCCAAGGGATTCAACCTTCTTCAAAAATTTTTCATCAATCATGTAGGTCCAGGAAGTATCATCAATCTGAAGGTACCTGCATCCATGTTCATACAAATCTTTTATGGCATCCTGATATGCAAGAGCGATGTCTTCAATCAATGCATTTATATTGCTGCCGTAATATGGTACCTCTTTAATCCCCATCTGAAGATAATTATCTACCAGTATCATATTGGGACCGGAAATACATTTTTTTGCTGTCACACCCGGATATTTTTCAGCCTCACGGAGAAGGAAGTCAAACGCCTCTATCTCCGGATGCACACGTTCCTGATTATAATAAATTTTTCCGGTAATATATCCAAGTTCTATATGATTCACCACACCGTTGCGTTCCTTATCTAAATGCTTTGTGGTAAAACCGTCAAATTCCTTAAGCCAGTCCAGATGCCACCACCTTCGTCTAAATTCACCATCTGTCACAAATTCAAGGCCATGGGAAACCTCCGTCGAAACCAGTTCTCTAATAGCCTCATCTTCAATTTTTCTCAACTCTTCCAAGGACAGATTGCCGTCTGCATATTTTTGTCTCGCCTTCTTAATCTTCCCAGGTCTTAAAAATGACCCCACAATATCGTATTTAATATTTAACATCTCATACCTCCATACTTTATTATAAATTCAATATTATATTCTATCTGCCAGTCAGCCCACTTTGTGACATCTCACCCAATGACCTTCTTGGATTTCTTTCATCTCCGGCGTCCTGCTCCGGCATACATCCACACAGTCCGGGCATAGTTCCTCATAGGGGCATCCACCAACAGTTCCTCCGTAACCGGCTTTCTCCGGAATGTATTCTGAGTACTTGGCCCCGCATGCTTTAAATAGCCTTTTTGTATATGGATGACAGAGCGTACTAAACATATCAATATGTTCAATATCTTCCACAATCCATCCGCCATACATAACAGAAAGGCTGTCCGAAAGATAATAAATTGCTTCCAAATCATGGGAAACCAGTACCTGGGTAAGTCCATTTTCCCTTCCGAGCATTTCCAGCAGTTTCATGATTTGTGCCTGCACTGATACATCCAGGCTGCTTAAAGGCTCATCTAGCAAAAGAATCTTCGGCTCCGCAGCCAGCGCTCTTGCAATGCAGATCCGCTGAAGCTGTCCTCCGCTGAACTGGGCCGGATATTTTAAAAGGTCCGCAGCGGACAGACCAACCTGTTTTATGAGTGCGGCTGTCTGCTGTCTGCGCTCCACCTTGTTCATATGGGTAAAATTTCTAAGCGGTTCGCCAATAATCTCTTCGGCCGTTGCATACTGATTCACTGCATTCATACTGTTCTGAAATATCATCTGTATTTCATTCCGCTTCCTTTTCATCTGCAATGCTACAGGCTCCCCCTTGTAAAGAATCTGTCCGCTGCTCGGCGTTTCCATCCCGGCAAGCATACGCATTAAGGTACTTTTACCGCAACCGCTTTCCCCCACAATCCCGTGGCACTCTCCTGTATGAATCTTAAGTGACAGGTTATTAACAGCATACACTTGTCCTTTTCCTGCACATCGGTATCTGCGGCTTATCATATCAGCTTCCAGCATGGTATGCTTATGTATCATCCTCATCCCTCCCCGGCCCGAAAACAACGAACCTGATGATTCACCGGACCATGTTTTAAAAGTTTTGGACACGATTGCCTGCATAATTTCAGAGCATCTTTACACCGGTCAGCGAAAGGACATCCTGGGACTTTTTCTTTGATTCCCGGCGGATATCCCTCCATAACCCGGACTGCTTCTTTTGAAAATACGGGCCTTGAGGCCAAAAGCCCTTTCGTATAAGGGTGCAAAGGATTTTCCAGCACCTCTGATACCGGGCCCTGCTCTATCACATACCCCGCATACATGACACAAAGATCATCTGAGATACTCTGGATTACCCTTAAATCATGGGATACCATAAGTACCGTCAGCCCCTGCTCCCTTTTCAGCTCTCCCAACAAGCCTAAAATTTCCCATTGAGTGGTGATATCCAATGCAGTGGTCGGTTCATCAGCAATCAAAAGACGCGGTTTTCCTAAAAGTGCAAGGGCAATCATGACCCGCTGCAGCATACCTCCGCTTAACTGGAATGCATAGCTTTTCAGTACCCGCTCTGGCTCCCGGATTCCCATCCTGATTAAAAGGGCTGCTGTCCGCTCCAATATCTCCTGACGGTTCTGTGAAAAGACACCTGCCATTTCCAGAAAATGTCCCCTCAATGTCATCCGCGGATCAAATGCACCAGCCGGATCCTGTGCTATAAAACCCGCTGCAGTACCGCAAAATCCCGGACGTACGCCATCCTTTCCCGCGATAATCCTGTGCCCTTCAAATAGTATGCTCCCTTCTGTTTCCCACTCGTCTTGATCTAAAAGTCCAAGTATACAGTGGCATAGGAGTGTTTTCCCGCAGCCGCTTTCTCCAATAATCCCCAGGTTTCTTCCCGCACATATAGAAACAGAAACCCCATTCACTGCGGTAAAACGTCTCTTTCCCTCCTTTAACGCCACCCTGATATCATCCAGCCGCAAAAGCTCTGTCTGATTGTGTAAATGCATGCCCTTATCTCCTCATCTTTCCGGCAATCTCCTGAATTCTGTCACCCAAACCATTTGTAAATATCACCACTGCCAAAATGCAGAGACCAGGCCAGAACATCATGGAGGGATCCGTGCTTATGAAGGAACGTCCGTCCTGAATCATCATCCCCCATTCCGGGCTGGGAGGCGCCGCCCCGAATCCCAGGAAGGAATATCCCGCTAGGGCAGTCAGGGCAGTTCCAAAATTAATGGTCGTCACAGACAGCATCTGCATACGGATAGCAGGAAAAATCAACGTTGTGATTATAGAAAACAAACTGCTTCCTGCCATCCTGGAAGCCAGTACAGCCTCCTTTTCACGCTCTGCCTTTGTCAGATTCCTTGCGACCCTGGCATACCAGACCCATCTGGTAGCCAGCATTCCCAGGCACAGTTCAAAGAGTCCAGTTCCCAGAAGACTTACCACCACCAATACAATGACAATACCGGGAAAAGCCCGCACAGCGTCACATATCCCCATAAAAATCCGGTCCGGCAGCCCACCCGTATACCCGGATAGCATGCCGAGCATGGTCCCTGTCACAGATGATATGACAGTAATCAGAACGGCATAACCAAGAGACAGTCTGGAACCGTAGAGTATTCGCGACAATATACACCGACCCATATGGTCCGTCCCCAGCGGAAACATGCTTGATATTCCTGCAAACCTGGCTGTATAATGGATCTCGTTGGGATCATTTGGGGACAGACATGGGGCCAATACAGCCGCTATTGCAAACAGAATCAGCATGAACAGGCAGAAAAGACATACCCTGTCCTTTATTAATTTCCGGAACATAAATCCACCTCACCTCTCCTCCCCCTCAAAACGGATCTGGGGATTCATCGCCGCACACAATATATCCATGCCTAAATTAAGCAGTGTATATACCACCGCAATCACCAGTATATATCCCTGGATGACCGGATAGTCCCTTCCAGCAACAGCGCTGACAATCAGCCTCCCCATTCCCGGCCAGGCAAACACATTCTCTACAATTACAGCTCCGGACAGCATACTTCCAAGACTTAATCCCAGGGTTGTGAATACAGGATTTAATGCGTTTGGGAGTACATGTCTCCACAAAACTGTATTCTTCTTCAGGCCCCTTGCCCTGCCATAGACCGCATACCGCCTGCCCATATTCTCTACAATCCCACCTCTAATCATCTTTGTATACATGGCGATATAAGAACAGGCAAGGGTAGCTGAAGGTAACACCAGATGGCTGAAAGTCTCTGCTCCCTGCACAGGAAGCAGCTTAAGTTTCAGCGCAAACAATTCAACCAGAAGGAACCCCAGCCAGAAGGACGGCATGGAACTTCCGAGAAACATAATCCCTCTTATAAGCTGATCTCCCGCGCTGCCTGGCCGCTTTCCCGCCATAATCCCCAACGGAAGGGACAGTACCGCTATCCAGACAGCGGACATGGCTGTCAGGATCATTGTATATCGGAAACTGATTAGCAGCTGTCCGGACACAGACTTTTTAGTCATAAATGATACACCTAAATCCAGACACACCACCCGCCTTAGCCAGGCAGTATATTGGAATATGACCGGCCGGTCCAGCCCTAATTCCGCCCGAACTTTTGCCAGAGCCGCATCTGTTACCGGAGCATTGATAGAATTCAGGTAAGCAAACGCTGCATCTCCTGGCATCAGCCGCACCAGGGCAAAGGCTGCAATGGAAACCAGGAATAAAAGCACTATCATACCAACCAGTCGTTTCTGTATATATTTCCCCATATTTCTTCCACCTTAAATGGCCATATCTATTCTCTCACCACGCTCCCCACTGGCATCACATCCTTGCCATCGGTCAGGTCAAGTCCCTTAAGACTGCTATCATATACCGCCAGGGTGGAGGACACAGTCAGCGGTATATAGACAGCCTGTTCCTTAAAGGATTCCATGATATATGTAAAATCCTCCTTCAGCTTATCCTCATCAATCTCACTCAGTGCCTCGTTCATAACCTTATTGAGCTCTGCCTTATTGTCCATTCCCTTCTGTACCGTACTGAACTTATCTCCATCGCTTCTCATGGCGGCCAGTGTGGCGAAAGGTTCGTAGGAACCACCCCAGGAACTGTAGAGAATCATATCAAAATCCCCTTCTTTCCACTTCTTCCTGAACACCTGAGAATCCTCCTCGCAGATATTCAGTTTGACCCCCACTTTTTTATACTGTTCCTGAAGCACCAGCCCGATATTTTTTCCATTTTTAAAAACAGTATCATACAGCATATCCACTTCCAGGGTAACTCCATCCTTTGTCCGGTAATCGCTGCCTGATTCCAGATTCCAGCCTGCAAGCTCCAGGATTTCTGCTGCTTTTTCCGGTTGATATGGATACCCATCGGTACCGGTCTGTGTAAGTGTTACGCTGTCCGCAAAATAAGATGATGCCGGTTTTTGCAGACTGCCATAGACATACTCAGAAATCACAGTATTATCGGTTGCATATTCCAAAGCCTGACGCACGCTCACATCTCCCAGCATATCACCTGCTGTATTCAGGCTCAGACTTGTCACCTGCGTGCCCTCTGCCATCTGGGTACCGAATCCCAATTTTCCCAGTTCATAATACGCATCCGCAGAAAGACCATCATTTACATCAATATACATATCGATTTCGCCAGCTTTCAAGGCGTTTACAACCGTGTCCATATCCGGGATTACTTCTACCTTTACATATTTGAATGACGGCTTCTCACCCCAGTAATATTCATTTCTCTCAAAAATTGTATACTGGTCCTGGACATACTCTTTTACTGTCCACATACCTGTACCCACTGGCTTCTTTACGCCATCCTTATAAATATTCCCTGACTCCGGAAAGGCTGCCCTGCCCGCAACCGTCAGCGGCCTATTAAAACTCATATCCGACAACAATGAGTTGCAGGGATTTTTTAAATTCATAATCAGGGTCGTGTCGTCCGGCGTATCCATGGTATCAATCTCCTCCAGGCACTGAAGGAAGGAGTACCCATCCTTATTATCAATTACATCCTGGATATTTTCCTTTACCAGCTCCGCATTCAGGTCAGATCCATCGCTGAACTTCACGTTTTTCCTCAAATGGAATGTATATGTTTTTCCATCCTCTGAAATCTCCCAGTTCTCTGCCAGCTCCGGTACAATTTTACCGTTTACCAATGCAGTTAGTCCATCATATACCCAATCCTGAGCATACATGGGTGAAGACATGGTGTGAGGATTCATATCCCCAAGGTCCTTGGGATAAGCCAGAACCAGTGTAGACTTCTCCTCTGACTGTACTGCTTTTGTTTCCGCATTTTCTTCTGTATTCTCCTCTACCGCGCTTTCTGCCTGAACAGCTGTCTCCGTTACTCCTTGCGTACTCCCGGCTGTACAGCCAGCGGACAGCAGTGTCGCCATTAGGATCACAGCTGGTATCAGCATGTTTTTTTTCTTCATTCCTTTTTCTCCTCTTTTAAGATTATTTGGGGCATTTGTCATCTTCACCGTTTCAGTTGAACGAGGTGGATTTTTTGTACAAAAAAAAGCCCTGTTCAGGGCAAATGACAATACAAAAACAAAGAGTTTCCATGAGAAACTCCCCAATCCGGCTCCGCTTACCCTGGAGCGCCGCCGTTTTCCCTATCAGGCAGGTCTCCTGGCTTATGCATCTTCAATCCCCCCACCTTCTCGCAAATATATGCAATGGTCTGTCCGGAGGTTTCTCCACATTTACAGTGACCGGTTCGCTCAGGATTTTCACCTGATTCCCTTTTCACCCTTTGCAGCTGTTAAACCCAAAGGTGACCTGATACGGTTATGTTCGTATCCGACTATAACAAAATAGCCATGGTCTGTCAAGAATATCGTACATCAAAACCAGAATTCCTTTTCAATAACTTATTCATAAGATGAGTATAACCCGTTAATCCATGTCTGTCCGCAATCTTCTCACAGTGTAGGTATTAATACTCTTCCCCTCTCTTTTTCTGTTCCTCAATACTTTCCTTTCTCTTCTATTATTCGGTTATCTGCGAACCTATGCGATTCATTATTTTGGGGCCGAAGATACCTACATGTATAAAGAATCACTTCCCGGCATCGTAACTGTCATGGCTTATTCAACCGCTCTGCCTCCCTGATAAATGAATGGGAAATATAAAACTACCAAAAGTTCTTGACATCATAGCATGCATGATGTCAGTCCCCTTTTTTTATCATGTTCTTTCAGCGCTTCCATATCCAGGTCAAAATTTATCCCTTTCTTCTGCTTGCTATCCATGCACTAATTTCTTAGGAAGCCTGTAATCAAGTTTTCCTTTACTGAACCATTGTACCATACACATTCCTTTAAATTCGCAGAAAGCTCTGGTGATTCCTTTAGCGCAAAAATCGCCGCCCAAAAACGTCCATAATCCTTCTTTCTCTCTCTATCCTCATAGACCCGACCCACTCCCCTGTCTACACATTTCAAATCCTCAGACTCAAATATTTCGTCCGTCATGGCATATAATCTTTTCAAGACGTCCTGCCCCAGCCTATCTGTATCAAAGCTCAACTCAATTTTCGGCATCTATACATGGCCTCCCTTTGTTCTTTTATTTTAATTTCTCTATTATTAATACGAACATCCTCTTTACTTTTAATCACAGATTCACATCCAATACCATGCCTGTCCTTAGCTGAATTTGAAGTTTGTTTTTCGATATCACACGTATCTCCCGAACAATCTGCCGTATGAAGATATTATCAAATTCGGCTCCTGTGGCCCCGCCTGTCTCACCTATGATTCGGCTGATTTCCTGGTCCAGATACTCATACTCGTTCCTTATTTTTTCCTGCTCTCGTATGCTTTCTCTCCTCCTTTTTAATTCGCTTATCTGTAATCCCAGCTTTCGCATTCGGTCGCTGTACCAGTTCTCACCACCATGTTCCCTGGCTGCCATGCCCACATAGTCCATAAGCTGGTCTCGCAGTTCCTCTATGGTTTTATCAATCTCTTCCTCCGTGCACGCTCCTCCAACAACCTTGGCAGCCCGGAGGATATCTTCCTTTACCCCGTTTAAGAAGTTTTCTTCCTCCTGGTCAATTGACAGGCTGTGCAACTTTCCCATGATTGCTTCCTGAATGACCTCCTCCTTTAACGTAGGTGATTCATGGCACCGCTTCGTCCCATGCTCCAGACGGTTGATGCAGCGCCATACGATTACCTTCTTCCCATTTTTTGCCCAGGTTGTCCTGCGGTAATGGGCTCCGCATTCATTGCACACCATGATTCCGGTCAGTGCATATTTGGAACTATATACGCCCTGGGCCGTCTTCCCTTTCCGGGTTCCGGCTTTTTTTAATGAGGAGCGTCTGGCAATCTCCTCCTGTATTTTGTAATAGACTGTCTTCGGTATGATTGCCTCATGATGGTTCTTCACATAGTACTGCTTCTGCTGGCCCGAGTTCTTCACCCTCCGTTTGGTCAGGTAGTCTGCTGTGAACGTCTTTTGTAATAGCACATCCCCCATGATTTTTTCATTAGTCAATATATTGTAGATGGTACCCGTGCTCCATGTTTTCTTACCTGTGGTGGTCTCTATCCCTGCATCCTCCAGCCTGTGCTTGATTCGTTCCAGGCTGTCCCCGTCCAGAAACCACCGGGCCATGTTGCGGATAACAGCGGCTTCCTCCTCCACGATGCACATCTCTCCCGTTGGCGCCTTCCTGAACCCATAGCTTCTCTGTCCTGTGGATTCTCCCTTTTCAAATTTTCTCGCATACCCCCACTTGACGTTGGTGCTGATGGCCCGGCTCTCCTCCTGTGCCTGGCTGCTCAGGATGGTCAGTATCATTTCGGTTGAGTCATCCAGGGTGTTGAGGTTTTCTTTTTCAGAGTATATTCAAACCAAATGATATTTTAAGATAACTGTTTAAACGCTATAAAACCACAATATATAGTGGTTTTCAATCTATATAACCACAAGATTATTTAATATCATTTCGTTTCAATAAGCTACTTTTAGAGGCTTTAAGCGACAAACAAGCGACAAATTTTAACCGCTTCAAGGCGGTTTTTTCTATGTTTTTTACCGCTTATTCTGCTTTACGGAACAGAGCCATATCTATAGCCTGCATTGCCTTGACCTCACTCTCCGCAAATACATGACTGTAAGTATCCAGCGTAGTTTTCGTGGTGGAGTGTCCAAGACGGTCTGCAATGACCTTTGCCGTCACGTTGCTGTTAATCAGCAAGGAAGCATGTGTATGCCGTAATGAATGCAGGTGAATGTCCGGCAGTTCATACTTTTTGCAAAGACGGTGCAGCTTGACGTTCAAATTTCCACCAACCCAATAATTGCCGGAATTGTTGGTGAATACCGCTTCCGGGGCTTCCCATATATGCCCCGACTTGAAACGTTCTAAAGTTTGTTTGCGTTTATGCTCTTTCAGCAATTCAATAATGTATTCAGGTAAAACTATACGGCGTTCACTGCCAGACGTTTTAGGCTGTGAACGGGTGTATTCTCCATTCAGGCGCACGAGCGTATGACGAATATATAAAAGCCCGGTTTCAAGGTTAATATCGTCCCAATGCAGGGCGCACAGTTCGCCGCAACGGATACCTGTTGCTAGGAACAGATTACAGATAACTTCAAACTGAAATTCAGGCTGTTCATGCAGGGCGGCAAGGAACTTGCGGCACTGTTCTTCATCAAAGTATGCGGCGGGCTTTGTATCCACCTTTGGCGGCGTAACCAGCTTACAGGGATTGCGGCGCATAATTTCTTTTTTTACCGCTGCCGTAAATATTGCTGATAAATTCAGCTTGATACTGTTGGTGGACGCGCCGGACAATCCCCGTTTCTGTGTTACATCATCAAATACTTTGTTGAACGGCTTTTCCAGTCCGGCAGCTATCTTTTCCGCATTGCCGCGCCGGATTGTCTGCCCCGCCAGTACGTCATAAATTGCCGCACGGCTGACCCCTGCTTTCTTTGCCAGATTTTCACGGTTTACACCGTCAAGCAGACTTTTGCCTTTCAGCCGGAAACTTTCCTGCATACAACCGCTTCTTTGCAGTTCTGCAAATAAGCTGTCAAGCATAGGCGGCGTTATGTTCTTTAGCTTTTCACGCCCAATCTTTGAAATAATATGGTCATATACCGATTTTTTGTTTCCCTCTAAAGTTTTGGGCTTTAGCACGGACGGTGCGACCGTTGAATAGTACCATTCAGCCAATTCGGACAATGTGCGGTTTTCGTCAAGGGCGACATACCCTTTTATTTTTTCTTCCCATGTTGCCGCATATGCCTTTGCCAGCTTTTCAGCCTTTCCCGGCGTTACACCGTCCGGCGGCGTGAATGTAGTTGTTTTCTTGCGCTGCCGTCCCTGTTCATCATAGCCCATGTATGCGGTTATGGTGTAGGAATCCCCGCGCTTTCTGATACTTGCCATACAAGCACCCCTTTCCTGTTATAATTTATATTTCTGAAAATCACGGCTAAGGAAATCAAGAAAAAATGCCTGAAGCTCCTGCAATGCCTTAAATTCGTAATAGTCGCGCTTTTCTTCCATATCTTCATTGCCATTTTGCAGCCAATAGGCGGCACGTTCTAAGTAGGAATAGAAATCCTTTTCCCCTAACATCATGTCAAGTATGGGCAGCATATAGGGGCTATCTTCAAAATAGCCGTCTTTAACCAGCTTCATATTTTCCACGGTTCTTTCAGACAATCCAAGCATTTCACGCACCGGAATATCTTCAATAATTATGCCTGTCAACAGATAATCTGTTGTCACCCCGAAAAATTCAGCTATCTTTAACAGCTTGTCACAGTTAGGCTGTGTTTCCCCGGTGCAATACAGGGACAGTGTTTGCGGGCGGACACCAACAAAGTCGGCAAGCTCCTTTTGTGTTGTGCCGTGTTTATCCATTATGTAGCGCAGAGTTTCTGCAAAACGGGAATTATACTCTGCCATTGAAACCGTTTTTTTTGTTTTTTCCATTTAAGACCTCTTTCTGAAATTCGGTTTTCTTGAACTTTTAAAGATATAACAAGAAAACTTGACTTATCTGTTTTTATTGCTATAATGATATTATAAACAATAAAAGCGCATTTGTCAATATTAATCAACAAGAAAAACGCACTTTTATAGAAAGGGGTATGCAACATGGAACAGAAAACAGCCTTGACAATAAAGGAAACTGCAAAGGAATTTCAATTCCCGGAATATGCAATCAGAACGCTTGTAAAACGCAAAGCGTTTCCTGTTATCCAGGTGGGAAACCGCTGCTATATAGCGCGGCACGTTTTCCGGGACTTTTTGCAAAAAGGGGGCAATTTATATGAGCCTGAACATCATTACAGTTTTCAGAAATAACTGCCGGGGCAATGCGGCAAATACAAGCTATCCCCACCGGGTAGAAGTCCACAGCGCAGAGGACCTGCAGATAGCCGCAGTGTTCGACCATGTATGCGCGGCATATACAGACGGTAAGGACAAGCACGGTAACATCATAAGGGCGCACCGCAGCATTGACACTTTTCTGCAATCAGACTGCCTGCAAATGGACAGCGACAACGACCATACCGAAAATGCCGCTGAATGGATAACGCCGGAAACAGTACAGGCGGATATGCCGGGTGTAGCGTTTTATGCCGTGCCGTCCCGCAATCACAAGAAATCTAAAAATGGCAGACCGCCGCGCCCACGCTTTCACTACTATTTCCCTATTAACACAGAAACAGACCCGGTGAAGTATGCGGCCATGAAAGCGAAACTGCAAGCCTTATTCCCTTATTATGATAAAAAGGCGCTGGACGCTGCCCGCTTTCTTTTCGGGGTAGAGAACGCCACCGCTGCTTACTATCCCGGTAACATTACGGTCACAGACTTTCTGAATACGCAGCCTGTCCCGGCAGCCGACAGCGTAAAGGCTAATAATCTGCTGCCGGAAATCCCACAGGGACAACGGAACAGCACATTATCCCAATATGCCGGGAAACTGCTGAAAAAGTACGGAAATACTGACGGCAAGGCTTATGCCGCATATATGGAATATGCCGCCAGATGTACGCCGCTGCTTCCAGACAGTGAACTTTCCGTCATTTGGAACAGTGCATTGAAATTCTATAACAAGACCGTCAAAACCGCGCCGGACTATCTGCCGCCGCAGGACTATCAGGCGCAGGAATTTTCTGACAGCCTGATACCCTCTGACTATACGGATATAGGACAGGCAAATGTCCTTGCCGGGCTTTACCGGGACCGCATGAAATATAGTGCCGCTACAAGGTGGATTGTATATGACGGGCAGGTATGGAATGAAAATGAAATCACCGCACAGGGGCTTGCGCAGGACTTGACAGAACGGCAGCTTAAAGAAGCACGGATACTTGTTTCAAAAGCGCAGGCAATGGAGAACGCCGCTATTGAAAGCGGGGACAGCAGCGCGCAGGGAAAAGCAAAAAAACGGCTGAAATTTGCTACAGATTACCGTTCCTTTGTGTTGGGGCAGCGCAGAACAACCCGTATCACCGCCGCACTGAATGAAGCAAGACCAAAATTGCAGATTAGCGTTGAGAGCCTTGACTTTGACGGCTTTCTGCTGAACACTCCCGGCGGAGCAGTGGACTTGCGGACAGGCACGGGACGGGCACATGACCCACAGGATTTCTGCACCAAAATAACCGCCGTTTCACCGGGGACAACGGGCGAAGAACTGTTTACTGAATTTCTGCACCACCTGACCTGCAATGACAAAGATTTGCAGCGCTATTTACAGGAAATCGCCGGGATGTTCCTTGTCGGCAAAGTGTATTGTGAATATCTGGTAATTGCTTACGGCGCGGGCGGCAATGGCAAGAGTACCTTTTTCAATCTGCTTGCCCGTGTTATGGGGAATTATGCGGGCAGCTTATCCGCAGAAACCCTGACTGTAAACTGCCGGAAAAACAAGTCTCCTGAATATGCAGAGTTGCGCGGCAAACGGCTTGTCATTGCGGCGGAGCTTGAAGAGGGTATGCGGCTTGATACCGCCGTTGTAAAGAAACTTTGCAGCACTGATCCGGTTTATGCAGAAAAGAAGTTTAAAGCGCCGTTCAGCTTTATCCCGTCACATTCAACCGTGCTGTATACAAACCACCTGCCGAAAGTAGGGACTACAGACAAAGGCACATGGGACAGGTTAATTGTAATTCCGTTCAATGCCTGTTTTCGTGGCATGGAGGGCGAAGTTATGAACTATGCCGATTCTCTGTATCACCATTCAGGCGGGGCGGCTCTGACATGGATGATACAGGGGGCAAAGCGGTTTATTACGAACAACTTCAAAATCAGACAGCCCCAATGCGTACTTGACGCAATCGAGGAATACCGGGCGGCGAATGACTGGCTGCACAATTTCCTTGAAGATACTTGCGAAATCAAGCCGGAATATACAGAAAAATCCGGTGAACTGTACGCAGAATACCGGGCATATTGCAGCCATACCGGGGATTATACCCGGAGCAATGCAGACTTTAACAAAGCAATGGCAGACACAGGCTTTAAGTATCAGAAAAAGAAAACCGGAATGCTTGTAATCGGCTTGCGTATCACGCCGCCATTCACGGATTGTCACGGGGCAGCGTCCTTTGACAGCGTGCCGCCGCTGACCGGGCGAACCGTCACGGGTGACGGCGGGTGACAGTGAATAGCATACTTTTCTATTTTGAAAAATTGTTTTTACTAGAAGAATGGTTGTAAACTGCCATCACCGCCCGTCACCCAATGATGAAAACAGCGCGGACACTCCCCCGGCAGGCAGCTTCCCGGACAGCCCACGGACACCGACGCCGGAGTTAATTTTTCCCCCGCATGAAAAATAAAATTTCACAGAATGGAGCACAAGCCTATGAACGCATTGCAGAAATTATTCAGAAGGAAAGAGCCTGAACCGCAAGGCATTACACTTGAAATACAAAGCGGTTTTACGGCATTCGGTGGCACGGCATATGGAAACGCTGCTTTCCGTTCCGCCGTAGACGCTATCGCCCGCCATGCGGCAAAGTTGAAAGCCCATGCACAGGACAGCGGAATTGAAAATCTGCTGTCCTGCAGCCCGAACCCCTATATGACCGCCTATGAACTGCTTTATAAAACGGCAACGGCTTATTTCACCACGAACAACGCCTTTGTCCTGATTCAGAGAAGCCGGAACGTGACGGCTTTTTATCCGCTGACACCTGCAAGCGTGGAATTTATCGGAACACAGGACGGGACGCTGTACACAAAAATGATTTTCAGCGATGGCAAGGAAGTGCTGCTACCCTACGCCGATATTATCCACTTGCGCCGCCACTATTCCACCAATGAATTGTTGGGCAGCGATAATGCTCCGCTTTACCCGCTGATTGACGCAGCGCACACCCTGACAGAAGCGACCGGGGCGGCGGTGAAGAATGCAACGAATATTCGGGGTGTGTTGAAGTTTACAAGCCTTGTGAATCCGGCGCAGGTGAAAGCGGAAAAGGACCAGTTTGTAAAGGACTATTTCAATTTATCGAACACGGGCGGCATTGCGGCCACGGACCAGCGTTTTGAATTTGTCCCGACCGCACAGACGGCTTATAACGTGCCGCAGGAGCAGACAGAAGCCATAAACAGACAGATATGCGCCTATTTAGGGCTTTCCCCGAAAATCGTAAGCGCAGAGTATACAGAAGATGAATTTGCGGCGTTCTATGAAAGTCTGATTGAACCCTTTGCCATTCAAATGTCGCTTGAATATTCCCGCAAGTGCGGCGGTGAAATCACCTTTACCGCTGAACGGTTAGAATTTTCCAGCGCCGCAACCCGGATTTCTTTGTTGCGTGAATTACTGCCGTTCGGCGTAATTTCAATTAATGAATCCCGCAAGCTGCTTGCCCTGCCCGAAGTACCGGACGGCAACCGCCGCTTGCAAAGCCTGAACTATGTGACCGCCGACAAAGCGGACGCATACCAATTTGAAGAAAGCGAGGTACAGGAAAATGAAGCAGACACAGACACGGGCGTATAACGTCCGGGCAGCCGACAAGCCCTTGATTGTTGAGGGGACCGTTATTGTATTTGACAAGCCCGCCGATATGGGCGGCTATACGGAATTTATCGCCAGGAACGCCCTTGACGGTGTGAACCTTGATAATATCACTCTGCTTGTCAATCACAACGGCACGGGGATTCCCCTTGCACGTTCGCCTAAAACCCTGACACTGACTATATCGGAAACGGGGCTTGATATGCGGGCGGAGCTTCCAGATACCGAACAGGGGCGCAGCGTTTATGAAGCTATCAAGCGCGGCGACCTGTCGGAAATGTCATTTGCGTTTGAAATTTCCGAATATGCCTTTGATGAGCAGAAACGGGAATGCACGATTACTAAAATCGCAGCGGTTTATGAAATCTCGATTGTAAACCGGGCTGCCTATCCACAAACCAGCGTACAGGCGAGAGCCGGAAAGGAAGTAAAGTTTATGAATCATTTTAACCCTATTGAAAGCGCCGTCCTGAATACGGCAGCCGTGAACCCGGACACCCACGCCGCCCCGGAATACCGCAGCGCATTTTATAAGCGTCTGTTGGGGAAAGAACTGACCGACGGCGAGACAAGAGCCTTTGGCGCTGGCGCTGCTGAAAAGCGGGCAGACGGCTTTAATACCCTGTCAAACAGTGTCGCCGTAGTCCCGACACAGACCTTGAACGAGGTTGTCAAACAGGCAAGAGGGACGAACGGGCTTTATAATGAGGTGCGTATCTTTAACGTGCCGTCGAATTTGTCCGTACCTGTCGGTACGCCGTCGGACGCTGCAAGCTGGCATGTCGAGGGCGCGTCCGTTGAGCGCGGCAACGCGGCGACTGCCGCCGTGACTTTTTCCGGGCTTGAACTTGTTAAGGTGCTTTCCATGAGCGCGGCGGTCCGCCGCATGGATATTGCCGCTTTTGAAAGCTATATCACGCAGGAGTTACGCAGTGCTGTTGCGGACGCGATCGGGGCGGCTATCGTGTCCGGCACGGGCGCAGGGCAGCCCACAGGCATTTTATCCGGCGTTGTATGGACGGACGCTAACACAGTCAGCACGAATACTTTAACCGCTGATAATCTGCTTGCTGCTATTGCTAAAATGCCCGCAGGTTACGCAGGCGGCGCAAAGTTCGCTATGAGCGCCGCAACCCTGTTCGGACAGGTGTACACGCTGAAAGACAATGACGGCAGGTATATTTTCACTGATACAGAAAGCGGTGGCGTTCGCCGTTTATTCGGTTTTGGAATTGTCCTTGATGATAATGTCCCGGTGGGAACGGTCCTTTTCGGCAATTTCCTTTATTACGGCGTGAATATCCCACAGGGCGTGGCTGTCGAGGTTAGCAGGGAAAGCGGCTTTACTAGCGGTCTGATTGATTTTAGGGCGCTTTGTATCACAGACGGCAAGCCTATTGTTCCCGGCGCGTTCGTAAAAATTGAAGTCACTGTAGCCTAAAGAAAGGGGAAACGGCAATGTTCACCATTGATGAAGCAAGAAATATTTTGCGTATTGACGGCACGGACAATGACGGTGAGATTTCAGCCCTTGTGGAAGCGTTGCCGGAATACCTGTATCACGCCACGGGGTACAGGGCGAACGGGGGCGGTTATTCCCCTGTCGCCCTGACCGCCGGGCGGTTTATCCTTTGGCAATGGTATTATGGCGAAAATGCCGATACGGACAAGCTGCAGCGGGTGATAGATTGTCTGTTAAAGGCGTTGAGTGCGGAGCGGGGGCAATCGTGACGCAAAAGGCTTTTTACAATTCGGCGGCGTGGCGTAAGCTGTCAAAGGCGTTCCTGCTGGCTAGGAATTATATCTGTGAACGGTGCGGCGCGCCCGCAGAAATCGCCCACCATAGGCAGTATTTGAACCCGGCAAATATTGATAACCCTGCAATCAGCATGAATCCGGCAAACCTTGAAAGTCTGTGCCTTGAATGCCATAACAAAGAACACTTTTCAAACGGCGGGGCGATTGCGGCAGGCTATGGCTTTGACAGCAACGGCGAACTTGTAAAAATTGAAAGAGAGGGGAACGAACATGAATGAGACTTATAGCACGGAACGGCAAATGGCAGTCAACGCTTTGCGTGATGAACTTGTCTATATGGAGCAGGAACTTGCAGTAATTAAGGAGCAAGGCGCATATAAGGATTATACCGCCCTTATGCGTACTTTTCTGACGACGCAGAAAGCCTATTTGCAGCTTGTAGCGGAGGACGAAAACGAATGTACGGAAAAGGACGCTCTGCTTGAATTTACCGCCACGGTGTAACATGAACTTTATCATACAATATAATGACCTGCTGCAGCGGGGCGAAATCCCGGCCGGCAGGCGTATTAAGGCTTTGTATGCGAGGCTTGCAGAGGAAACGCAGACACCGGGGCGGTATGTGTTTGACGAGGACAAGGCAAGCCGCCCGATTGCGTTTATAGAGCGGTTCTGCCGTCATTCTAAGGGGGAATGGGCAGGACGGCGTGTTGCCCTTGAATTGTTCCAAAAGGCGTTTATACAAGCCCTGTTTGGCTTTGTTGACGCTGATACGGGCTTGCGCCGATACCGGGAAGCATTTTTTCTTGTAGGGCGTAAAAACGGCAAAAGCACGTTGCTTGCGGGGCTTGCTCTGTATATGCTTACCGCTGACGGCGAGGGTGGCGCAGAGGTTTACAGTACAGCGACCAAATACGCACAGGCCCGGTTATTGTTTGATGAATGTCATAATATGGTGAAGCAGTCGCCAGAATTGTCAAAGCATATCCGCAAACGGAAAAGCGACCTCTACTTTACCCCTGCTATGGCAAAGCTGCAGCCGCTTTCCCGTAATTCTGACAGTCTGGACGGCCTGAACACAAGTTTTGTTATCATGGACGAGCTGCATCAAGTTAAAGACAGAAACCTTTATGAAGTAATGCGGCAGTCACAGAGCGCGCGCCGCCAACCTTTGCTTGTGATGATAACCACCGCCGGGACGGTGCGGGAATGTATTTTTGATGAGATGTATCACCATGCCTGTGAAGTCGCAGACGGCGTTTTAACGGACGATACGTTTCTGCCCGTCCTGTATGAGCTTGACAAGCGTGATGAATGGACGGAACCTGCCGCATGGTATAAAGCGAACCCGTCTTTGGGACGTATTAAAAAGCTGGACGACCTGCAGATAAAGGTGGAGCGGGCGAAGCAAAATCCCAACGATTTAAACGGCGTTCTCTGCAAGGAATTTAATATCCGGGAAACGGTGAAAACGGCGTGGCTTTCCTTTGACGCTATCAACAATACAGAATGTTTTGACCTTGCGGATTTTAAGGGCGCTTATTGTATCGGCGGCGCTGACCTGTCTATTACAACCGACCTGACCTGTGCAAGCCTGTTGTTTATGCGCCGGGGTGACGATAAGAAGTATATCCGGCAAATGTACTGGCTGCCTGCCGACAATCTGCCGGAACGTGTGAAGCAGGATAAAATCCCCTATGACAAATGGTTTGAACGTGGCTTGTTGCGCCTGTGCAGCGGCAATTCTATCAATTACAGTGACGTTACCTCATGGTTTGTTGAAATGGTGAGGCAGTATGAGCTTTTCCCGGCGTGGATTTATTATGACAGCTACAGCGCGCGTTATTTTGTGGAAGAAATGCAAATGCAGGGTTTTAACATGATCCGCTGTATACAGGGAGCAAAGACGCTTTCCCTGCCTATGCAGATGTTGGGTGCGGACTTAAAGGCGCACAAAGTCAATTACAATAACAACCCTATTTTGAAATGGTGTCTGACGAATACGGGCGTTCAGACTGACCGGAACGGAAATATTGTGCCTGTCAAAAATCAGTCACCAAAACAGCGCATTGACGGGGCGGCGGCGCTGCTTGACTGTTATGTTGGGCTTTATGAACACTACAATGAATATACGGGGGCAATCTGAATGAAGTTAAAGGATAAGAAAATAGAAATCTGTGAGTATCAGTATACCAAAGACAAAATAGGAAACATGATAAAAACTCTTGTGCCTGTTGCCGTTGTGTGGGCTTATTTCCGTCAACTGTCCGGGCAGGAAGTTGTCACAGGGGTTTCGACCAAAACAAATGAAACTGTGCTGTTTCAAATTAGTTACCGGGCGGATATAAAGACAACCCACGTTATAAGGTATAAAGGTGCTTTATACGATATAACGAGGGTTGATGTGTTTGAGGGATATAAAGCGGATTTGACGCTTTATTGTAAGGCGCAGTCATAATTTGATTGCGCCCTTATTCTTCATCGGGTGACGTTTCCTCTGCCGGCGTGTTCGGAATGTATTCCAGTATTTCGTCCGGCTGGCATTTAAGATATTCACAGAGTTTATCAAGGGTTTCCGTGGTGACTATTTCATTGTTGTTCATTTTGTTGATTGTGGCGGCGCTTATGATTTTTTTATCTTTTAAATCTTTTTTACGGATACCCATTCGGTTCATTTTGTCCCATAGCTTATAGAACGCAATCATAGGCAAATAATCTCCTTTCACGGTACTTTTATTATTATAAGCAAACTATAATTTGCTGTCAAATGTCATTTTTCCTTGAAAGAAGCCAAAAGTATGCGATGGCATTTTAAAATTAGCGAGAGCATATTGACGAGTGAAATAAAATATATTATAATTACGTCAAGTCACAAAAGTATGTTTTCGCATACTTTAATTTGCTTTAGCATATTCAAAACTGAAAGGAGAAAAACATATGGCCTTTAAGGAATACCGAAGTATGAAAGTTTGTGAACAAAGCGGGTATCATTACAAAGCAACGCCGACCATTACGTTAAAGGGGCAATGGCTGAAAGATTGTGGCTTTGATATGGGAGTACCTATTGATGTAAAATGCGAGGGCGGCAGGCTCACCATTACAAGGGCAGATGAGGTGCTAGAAGGGTATAGTGAAGTTTTAGGGAATGAACCTGTAAGCAAGGTTGCTGAAAGCGTGGATTGAACAGCGGTAAAAAAGAAGTCTGGTAAAGTCAATTTTGATTTTATCAGGCTCTTTTTTTGTCGCTTGACTTACAGCATATTCAAATATCATTTAATGGATTTAAGCGACAAACAAGCGACAAGCGACACAAGGTCTTGATTTATAATTGAACATAATCACAATATATGGTATTTAATTAAAAGAAAACAGGCTATATTTAGCGGTTGTGCCAAATACAGCCTGCTCTGAATATACTCCTTCTCGAAGTACACGGCCACGTTCTTTTCCCTGAGCTTCCTCACCCAGGAGATGCAGTCCACCGTATTCCTGGCAAACCGGCTGATGGATTTCGTAATGACCATGTCCACCTTCCCCTTCATACACTGGTTCATCAGCTGATTAAAGTCATCCCTGCGAAAGGTATTGGTCGCGCTGCGTCCATCATCCGCGAAGACACCGGCGAATATCCAGTTGGGATTCTGCATGATGTGCCTGGTATAATACTCAATCTGTATGTCGTAACTGGACTGCTGCTGTTCCAGCTCCGTGCTGACGCGGCAGTATGCCGCTACCCGCAGCTTCCTGATTTCCCGGACCGACTCATCCGCCGGGTTCCAGGTGGCCGGGATGACCTCCACGATTCGTTCCGCCCTTGGCATGTAATCCCTCCTTTCTGGCTAATTCCCTAGTCTGACTTTCCCGTTTCATCCGGACGGTTTCTTCCAGCCTACTCTGTACCTGTACAAACAGTTCTTGTGTCACCAGAGCAGGAAATTTCTTGTCCCCCAGATAAACAGGGTTGGTGAGGATATTTCGGATACAGCTGTGGCTCCATGCTGGCTTTCCTTTCTGGTTGGGTATGGACTGGCGTATTAGCTCATTTGCCAGTGCTGTCAGCGACATCCCTTCTGCGTAGGATTGGAATAGCATCTGGACGATTAGACCGTATTGCTCATGGATGATTGGCATTTCCTGTGCATCCAGCCAGTATCCGAAGGGGACACAGTAGCGTATGTTCTTCGATTTCTTATCTTTTGTTGTTTTAATTTCTGGGTATTGAAGTACTGTCGCATTGTTTATCAGCTGAAATCTCAAGCTTCTGTCCGGCTGTACCTCTACCCTCTTGATGATTTTAAATATGGACGAATCAATTTTTTCTGCCTTGATGGAACCATCCAATCCCCGAAGGTAATCCTCTATCTGACAGGTCAATTCTGTCATCTTTATCTCTCGGTATCTCCTGGCAGCAATCTGAAAATATAGCTGCTCCATCCTTTTATAGTCTTCATTGCATTTGTTCCAGTCCCCATTTAATTCAGATTCCATGCGCTGTCTTTCTTTGATGATTCCGGTCAGTATCTTTTTCGTTTCCTCATGGTACAGGGCCGGCTCTGTTTTCATCCGCACAAGTGCTTGTAAGAACAGTCCATCCAGTTGCTTCTCTGTCAGGATGGGCATCTTACATGGTTCCTTCGTGGCCGGGTCATAATGCCTGCATTTCCAATATCGAATATCCCTTTTGTCACCTCTAACGCTCTGTTTATAGATGGAATATACCCCGCCGCAGCTGCTGCATATCAAACGGCCTGTATACATGGATGTTCCCTGGATGGAGCCGGATGGATGACGCTGGTTCCATAAATCCCGGGAGCGTTTCAGGCACTTTTGTACCCGTTCAAACTGCTCTTCTTCAATCATCCTTGGGTACGGCTCCACTCCCAGATAGTCCTTGTTACGCAAGATTTTCCGAATAAGGACGGGTGTCCAGGACGGTTTTCCACGGGTGGTAGGTGCCTTCCTGTCTTTTAGCATCCCGACTATCTTTTTGATGGATTCTCCTCCGTCATATGCATCAAAGATAAGGTGTACAGCCTCACTCTGCCCCGAATCCATTCTCATGTCTCCGTCAACCAGACAGTACCCATAGGTGATATAGTTGTTCACATGGCATCCCTCCTGTCATAGGACCGGTTCATATAGGTTAAGTCCGCACCGCAGATGGAAGCCCAGCTCCCGTTCCTTTCCCACAGAGACTTCCCGGACCAGGAGGATAAACTGGTCACCATCGAACGCCTGCATCTTCCCATCATATCCCTGGAGCTGATGCAGGGTGGCCTGTAATCCTGTGATGGTATCCTGGTGGATACCTCTACTGTGCAGCTGTTTCTCTTCTGACCTGCATCTGCTTAGCTCTCGTTCAATCTTCCGGCTCTCCTCAAAATAAAGAGCAGAGTCGATACACTCATTTGCTTTTAACTGCCTGAGTATATGTCTCTGCTCTTTTAGTTCCAGTTTCTTTTGATTTAAGGTACCCAATGCCTCATGGAGACCATTGGCCTCCTGTATCCTCTTTACCCCTTGTATGATTGGACCAAACAACTCATCCGCATGTCCTACGAGAGTATTAAAGGCATTCACAAACGTGTTTTTTATATCCACTTCCCATATCTCATTGGTATAGCACTGGCATTCCTCTGACCGGTGGCCCGGACATCTCCACTTGATGGACACTCCCTTTCGTCTCTGCTCCTTCTTACGGATGAACGTTCTCCCACATTCCCCGCATACCACCTTTCCGCTTAGGATATAAGTTTCTCCACTCCCACGCGGGTTCATCCTGGCCTGTCTGCCAAGACGGTGCTCCTTTATCTGTTGTAACCGCATCTGCTCATCCCTGCTCAGGATACCCTCATGGTCATCCCTTATAAAATACTGTGGCTTCTTCCCACGGTTTTTCTCTGTCCGGTACGGCACCGTCCCAGTCGAATAGGTTTTCTGGTGAAGGCAGTCACCCACTGTTTTCTCGTTAAACAAAATCCGCAGGACCGCCTCGGAGGACCAGAGCCCACCATACGGCGCCGCTACTTGGTTCTGATTCAGGCATTCGGCTATCCTCACCCCACTCATTCCGTTCATGTACATACTGGCCATCCTGCGGACCCATGCTGCCTCATCCTTCTTGACAGCCAGCTCCTTCTCTTCATCCTTATCGTAACCATACGGCCGCCTGCTTATCACGAATGTACCATGTTTGAACCGGTTCACCGCTGACCAATGGACGTTTTGGGATATGTTCTCTGACTCCTGCTGTGCAACCGCACCGTATATAGTCAGTATCCCTTCACTCTCCTCCGTCATGGTATTCAGGCGTTCCTTCTCAAAATACACACTTACCCCTATTTCCTTCAGATGGCGGACCGTGGATAAGGTGTCCACCGTATTCCTGGCAAACCGGGTGATTGATTTGGTCAGTATGAGGTCTATCCATCCTTTTTCGCATTCCTCCAGCATCCGTTGGAAGTCCTCCCTCCCCCATCGGCTGGTTCCGCTTATGCCCTCGTCCGCATATATCCCGCAGAATTCCCAGGCCGGATTTTTCTGGATAAGCCCCTTGTAATACTCCATCTGTGCGTCATAGGAATGATACTGGCCATCGTCATCCGTGCTCACACGGCAATATGCACACACCCGTATGCTCCGTATCTGGTATCCTGTACGCTCTGGTATGGTCTTTGGGATGCATAATACTTCTGCCACTTGTTATACCTCCTTTCCTCCGTTTTCAACAAGACACATTACCACACTTCCTGCACCATATCAAGTATCAGTTCTCCAAATCTTCACATTTTTATACAACATGTTGGGAACATATCCTCTGGTACTTCCGAAGGACCATGTCGTATATGACGGGGTCAATCAGCCTTTGGCGTAGCAGCTCATCCAGTATCTTTTGTACTTCTCTGAATCGCAGGTATTGAAGCAGCTCCATTGTTTCCATAGTTCCTCCAGGAATACTCTATTTCCACCTCACGGATTTCTTCATGTGTATCGCTCCTGAAGCTGTTATGGGAATGCCCATCTGTAACACCTTCATCCATTCTGGCCTCGTTCCATTCCACATCCATGCAGTCATCCCGGAAGAACGGCTGCATGATCTGGCATCGAACCCACCTTCTCTCTGTTTCTAGTTTGTGCTTCTATTTGACACTACTCCCCGAAGCGTGTCCAGAAGGATACCTGGACAGGGCAGCCAGTCCGCCTGCCTGCAGCGTACAGGCATCATAGGAATTCCACCTCCTCCGGGTTCTCCGGAGGCCGCCCTCATTGCGTGGTCCCCGGCCAAGGGGGCTGTGACTGGACGGAAGTATCATTGTCAGCTGTCCGGAGCCATGGCGATTCAACCCTGCTTATGATTGATTGAGAGTCAGGTGTGTACCGCTCTTGCCTTAAGATGTATTGCACATCCATGGACAGGACCATGTCCTGCAGGCAGTCTTCGCGCACCCCTCACGTCGCTTTCGTTCCTCACGACCGGACAGCCAATGTAACGGATTGGCTGGATATGAAGTTGTCAGTGTACGGCGGACGGCATACTCCCGTCCGTTTATTCAGGCCTGTATGAATCATTTTTTCTTTTGTGGATTATCATATATCCGGTCTCCCACTTAAGAGATGGACCGGTTATACCCCATTCTCTCCTTCCATTTCGGGTTTTCAAAAAATACCCCTCTACTATTTAAAAGCCGAAAAATAGGCCTACTGATAACCAACTTACTTACAAAAACTTGATTAACTTCCCATAAATTCTTCTGCAGTCTTTCCCTTTAAAATGCCTGCCAAAAAATATCCCCCTACTTTTAGAGGTAAAAAAAGGGCCTCCTGATAACCAAACTTTTTCTTAAATATATATAAACTTCTCTGAAACGCAGGTATTGAGGCAGCTCTTTTCTTCCTTCATGCGAATCCTTCAGATAACTTCGTTGGGTCAACCTCCCCTGTATTCATACATTCCCCTCTCATGAATAGGCAATTTCAATGGGGATGGACTTATGTTTTTCTTTACAATTGCATGGACGAGCCAGTTCCTCATCCCTGTACCATTCCCTTCTAAAAAAACATCCCTCTACTACTAGTGGTAAAAAATAGGCCTTCTGATAACCAGATTTCTTCTTACGATTTTCTTAAGATGCACAATTTCGGCATACAACCCGGCTTGCCCATTACATTTCCAGATAAGATTCCCCCGCGACTCATGGTAAAAACAGCCCTTTGATAGCCAAGATTAATTGCAAAAACTTTTCAAACTACCCTGAACACTCCTATCAATTTTCCCTTTCAAAATATCTGCCGAACAAATACCCCTTACTATTAGTCCAGTTTCAGACCCCTTTTGATAACCTCAAAAAGCCAATTTCGTTAAAAGTGCACATACAACTTTAGTTATTTTTACTCAGTTTATCACGCCTCAAATGGTTTATATTCTTTCCCTCTGTACTAGATATTCCATTGGGTACTTCTTGGCAGGCCACCATGGCCCACCGGATAGACAGACTCCACCCTTGGCGTGGCATGTGTTTTTTTGTACGGGTACAGCATGTATTTGATTTTTTTCGCCTCGTTTTTCTTCTCCAAACAACCAAAAAGCCGCCACATAATATGACGGCTACCCTCAAAACATACTATCACATATCCCGTATCATCTTCATCAACCGTATCCCATCCTTCACCCCTTCCTCATACAGATACAGCTGACACATCCCATTTCCATCCAGCATGTCATCAATACAATCCTCTATGGCATCCCTCTGCTCCTTGGTAATTTCCTTCATCCAATGGTCCATGCGTTCGTTCAGCTTGTGGTCTGCATTCTTTTCTTCCTGTGTCTTATCTGCCTGCCATCGGGTTACCAGCCATTCTACCCTGGCTGCTATGACTTCCTCACACTGTTCCCTCGTAGTTTTCTTCATGAGTACTCCTCCTTCCGCCAACACCATATCGGATATCCCGGCGAAAGTCCATATCCACATGTCATAAAGATTCTGCTCCAAATACGTCAGAACCACCTACAGGGTGCACCTAAAATCGCGCCAATTTGCTTATATCTGCGTGGTCTCCAGCCAAAACCGACCACCTGACAGGTGACCAAGGCTCCAAACAGGTGCACCTTTGTGGAAGCAGAAAAACGCCCGCATTGCGGGCGTTTGTGGCCGGGAGGGGCGCCTTTAGGTGCACCTCCCTTTAACCTGCACACAAATCGAACGGGGAATACGGTTTGATTTATGGCTGCTAATGTGAAGTGTCAATATCGGTTTTACTTATACAAAAGTAGAATTTTTCATATTGGGCCAATCTAGCCAGACCTATTGTAGTATGGCCCATTCTCCATCCCTCGCCTAAAAAGCCAACACGGTGGCTTACAGCGTGTTACAAGGCATAATTTAAAGTACCTACCCCCAAAGTAATTCTCATCTGCTTATTAATTTATTAGTTTTATAAAGTTCTCTTAACTGGAGTTATTAGAAATAAACTCACTATCATTGCTTAAATATTACACATACAGGGCTTTCTGTATGTATTTCCATATCCATCATTTCAAGCTTTCCCCGTTCTGGACAAACATTGATTTCCCTTAAATTATCGGAAAGTTCATTTGCTGCTATCACAGTGTTATTTAATGGGTTCACCGCAATAAAGCGGGGCTGCTTTCCTTCTGTTTTTATGTTATCTTTAAAAGTTAACATGCCATTATCCTGATTAATCTCAAAGCAGGTAACACTATCATGTTTACGGTTTGATACAATCAGATGTCTCCCTGCCTGCTCCATCAATATGCCGCTTGCCCAGCCATCTCCGGTGTAAGTATCTGGCAAAGCAGGTACAATCTGTTTCGCCTCAAGCCGGCCATCTTCTTCATCAAACTGATAATAAGTAACTGAATAGTCTTTCTCATTCACACCGTAGCAAAATCTGTTATTTGGATGAAATACCATATGCCTGGGCTCCGCTATTTCCCGCGAGCTGACCACACATGTTTTTTCCAGTTCCCCTGTATCGCTATTGATTCGGAATACATCAACCTGACCAAAGCCATAAAGCCTTCCCTGACAGGATACAAGCAGGTAATTCTGATGAATATCCTGTAATACCTGATGTGGATGTGATACGGTCCCCTCCTCTTTTCCCGGAATCGTATAGAGCTGTTTCAACTCCTGCAGGCTTCCATCTTCGACTCGTGGAATCACAGCAACTGTCCCGGTTTGAAGGTTAGCCACAAATATCCATTGGTTTGTTTTATCAACAGACAAGTGTACCGGATTAACCCCGCCTGTAGAAACCGTATTGATATATGCTAATGTCCCATCTTCTTCAATCAAAAAGGAGCTGATCTCACTTTGATCCCCATGAACCGTATACAGGAATTTTTCTGTCCTATCCATACAAAGATATGACGGATTAATAAGGTCACCTTTTATTTGCTTTAAATTCCATTTTCCATCTTCTATCTCATAAACGCTGATTCCTTTTCCTCTTGCATTTCTTTCTTTTGTTGTCCTGCAGCCAACATATGCATATTGTTTCACTTCCTGCTCCTTTCCCACTAACAAAACAGCTTAAAACCACCGATCAGTGCAAAAACAACCACGATTACAACCGCTGCAAATGATACGCCAAACAGCCTGGCGAATAAGGATTGCTGTTCCTTGTCTGTCGCATCCGTTTCCTGCGTATAGGAAGCCAGGATTAAGCTGCCTCCTGTAGAAAGCGGACTGATTCCTGCTACGGTTGCACCGCCCACAATAGCCATTATCATCTCTAACACAGTAACTGTCCCGCCTACATTACCTGCTATATCAGCAACTGTGGGTATCAGTGTTGGGAAGACCACCCCATTTGCAGAACTGAACCACGACATCAGACCAGCTGTTAAAGCAATAAGCGGTGAGGCTGTATATTGGTTCATCATGGAAGCAAGAATCCTTGAGAGTAAATCAATTCCTCCCATATCCTTTGTCACGGCCATCAGGACATTCACACCACAGATCAGGATTAAGACATTCCATGGAATCAGTTTAAAGGCTGCTTTTTCATTTACGGATTTACATAAAATAAGGATAAGTGCTAAAGCAAATGATACCAATCCAACATCATACTGAAGTCCAACCACAATGATAATCAATATAATAATCGCTGCTATCCCCAGTTTCTGCTGTTTATTAAACTTCGGAATACCCGCGCGGTTCACCGTCACTTCTGATTTTAATCTATATCCCTTGAATACGATATAAAGTACCAGGGCACAGATAAGATTTGCCGCGCTAATCCCTATAAATACAGGCATTGCAAGACCCGAATACCCCATTTCCGCAGTAATGTCAGTGACAATGATACCCGTTAACGCTATGGGTGACGCAGTTCCTCCTACCGCCCCAAGAATAGCCATGCCTCCCATCAAAATCGGGGACGCATTCATTTGTACGGAAAGCGACACTGCAAAAATAATCATGACCGACTGTACTGATATGGCCCCCGGTCCGGCCGCAGACAGAATAAAAGATGACAGATAAATCAGAATAGGTATTAGATATGTATGTTTCCCAACTAACACGACCATTTTCTTTGATAACAATTCCAGCGTTTTATTTTCCTGCAGCAAACAGAATAAAAACATGGTCCCTAAAAGTGTGATAAAGAGTTTTCCCGGAAAACCTGCAAATATAACATTCGCTTTAACCCCTCCAACCAAACCAAGGGCCAATGAGAGACCTAATGATACAATTCCTACATTTATTTTTTTAACAAACCCCAGCACAATTGCTGCGGTAAGTGTAACCAATGCTATTATTTGAAGCCCCATAATTATACCTCCACATATTCCGACTGACTCCCGATAAGAATATTATATTTGAGTAATTCAGAATTTTCTATACTATATATAAAATGAGTAACGGCTAAAAGGTCTGCACATCCCCCAGGACTGATATATCGTTCTATGAACACTTGATCCATGTTCTCTATTGATTCCTTCCCCTGCTCTGTAAATATCCCTCCAAGCCGCAGCGCTTCTTTTGCGCATTGTCTGGCAAACAAAGCTGTCTGCATATCATGTCTGGAGAGTATATTAGTGTCACATGTATCGGCAATCAGATGCAGCAGTGTCTGAACCAGAGCATCATTAATACAGATATCAGCGCTGCGAAGTTTACTATAGATTGGCAGAATCTGAATCACAGTTGGATATCCCTGTTCCACTTCTCCTCTCACGCCTGTACATCCATATTTTAAGTACATGCGCTCACCTTTAGTCAATGTGGTCTTATGTTCCAAATCCGTATATTCACGCATACAGATGCCTTTACACATCCTGGCTGCAAGCCTGCTTAAATTGACAGTGGATAATGGCATTTTTCCGATTGCCCATCCTGCGCAGCCGCAGAGAATTCCCAAAGTAAAAATCATGCCTTTATGGGTGTTAACCCCATTTGTAAATGCAAACATTCTATGTTCTGCTTTTACACCTACGCAGCGAAGTGACTGAAGCAGACTTTCTATGGGTTCATTTCTATACTCCCAACCCAGCCTTACAAAAATGTCAAATGTATCATGAAGGGCGGCAGCGGAAGACATGAACGTAAAATAATCCATATCCTTATGTGCGCCAGCATTATTCCTGTCCACAAGACCTGGTTTGGGAGTCGCTGAAACCTCAAACAGAATTCCTTCCATTGCCAGCGAAGATATTTTGTTGAGGATGATTTCCATTACATCTTCCATAAAAATACCGCCTTTCCTTCATGAATATTTAAAATTTAATCACTCCAAGTATTGTAGAGATGATTAAAACTGCCATGCTGGCTGGCCATACCAGCCGGAGAGAATATTTAATATGGTCGCCAATCGAGACATCCGTAAGACCGAGCCCAACATAAACTGCCGCAACAGAGGGACTTACTGGTGTTCCAAATGTTGCCGTTAAAAGAAATGTGGCCGCAACGATTTCTGGGGCTACACCAAATGGTTCCACCACACCTATGATAATCGGCAACAGCGCATAATAAAATGCATCCGTTCCCAATATCATCATAAGAGGGACTGCAAAAAGCGCCATAATCCAGTGCATGTGCGGGGACAGGCCTGCCGGAAGGACATTTACAATCGTGGTTGCCATAGCTTCCACCATTCCGGAGCCGCTAATCACTCCCATAAAAATGCCTACTGAAAATAATGTCATACACATTACCATTGCATTGGTACCATAATGTTTGATTTTATGATTCTGGTCCTTCACATTTGGGAAATTTACTACAAGTGCAACAGCAAAAGCAAGCATAAATACGGAATACAACGGCAATGGCTGATCGATAAACAACACCACCAGCATAGTCAGCGTAAGGATAAGATTGAAATAGTAAATTCCTTTCTTTACCTTCTTTCCTTCTGTTTCTGCTTCATTCACTGCGCCTGTTGCATTTGATTCAATCACAGCAGTCCCGGCGCCCCTCTTTTTTTCAATTTTGGAAACTATGTATGCAATCACAAAAGCCATAAGCGCAATTGCTATGACTCCCGGCCCGATAAAAGCATATAAATCGCCTGCTTCTATACCTGCTACTGACGCTGCACGCATGGTAGGCCCACCCCACGGAACAATGTTCATCGTTGCATAGGCGCCACACATGGAGCCTAAAAGGGCCTGGGGCCTGATGCCGACTTTTTTACAAATTGGAAGGAATGCCGGTACTACAATTAAAAAGGTTGTGGCACCGGAACCGTCTAAATGAGCAACAAAAGTTGTTAACACAATTGCCAGAAAAATTGTTGTTAAGCCCTTCCCGGTACGTTTAATTAAAAAGTTAATAATAGGGTCGAATAACCCTGCGTCTGACATCAACGTAAAATATGAAATTGAAAAAATAAATAAAATCGCTGTACTAAGCATGGTTGCCATTCCATCTTTAATGAACCCCGCTATGGCTTCCATATTACAGCCGGCAACAACTGCCGCAATAAGCGGAAGAAGAATAAATGCCACTGGCGGGGATAATTTTTCCCTGATTAGTACATACATCAGTACTAACATCAAAATAAAACCAATCACAGCTAACTGCATTCAAGAACCTCCCATATACATTACTTTATTATGAACTTTTGTACGTATGATTGTTAATCTAATTGTAATGGCCTGATTTTTTTAACAACATCCAGGATTGTACCATCCCTGGATTCCACAATCGCCACCACCTTGTCCTCCCATTCCAGATGATCCGGCGTACCCACAAGGCTATATGCTTTATCTTTAAGCTCTTCTATTGTAACATGGATAATCCCCGCCCGATCCAGGCAATCAATTAAATCCTGACGCAGCGGATTGACCGCAATGCCATAGTCAGTTACCAATACATCCACGCAGTCGCCCGGTGTCGTAACGGTCACCACTTCATCGCACACAGTGGCCATACGCCCTCTTGTCAGCGGCGTGACGATAATGCAGCATTTGCTTCCTGCCGCGGTATCGGGATGTCCGCCTGGCGCGCCGCGAAGTACCCCATCTGAACCAGTGATGACATTTACATTGAACTTTGTATCTATCTCCAGTGCTGCTAGCACAACAAAATCCAGCTTATTAACATATGCACCTTTATTGGCGGGATTTGCATATTCGCTCAAATCTGTTTCGTGGTGGTTTGGATTCTGTGTGATATGGGCAATTGCGCCCATATCAAAATCCTGTGTATCGCAAATGTGTTTTACCAATCCTTTATCCATCAGCTGACATACCGAACTACTAGTTCCACCCAACGCAAAGCTCATGGTAATTCCCTTTCCAAGCATATGTTCTTCCAGGAACCGGTTAACCGCCAGGGATGGGCCTCCAACTCCTGTCTGGAAAGAGAACCCGTCCTTAAAATACGGTGTCGCGGCAATTACCTTTGCAGCATTTTCTGCCATCATAAGTTCTCTTGGATTATCTGTAATCCTCGCCTCTTTTGTTGAGATTTTTGTTGCATCACCGATATCATCCACTATACATACACAATCTACGTCTATGGCAGAGATGGATGACGGTAAATTAGGGAAGTCAACCAGCGTATCTGTGATGATGACCGTGTGGTCTGCATAATGGGAATCATGGATACCAAAGCCCATTGATCCAAAGTTGTTTTTACCGCCTGTGCCGCTTGCATTTCCACAACAATCGGAAGAGGCTGCTGCCAGAAAAGCAATATCAATATGTACCTCTCCTGCCTCTACCGCGCGGGGTCTCCCTCCATGGCTTCTGATGATGGCAGGACTGGCAAGCCTTCCAGCCGAAATGACCTCGCCAATCCTTCCCCTTACACCTGAAGTCTGAACTCCGATTACCTTTCCCTGCTCAATGTAATCCGCAATAACGTCCTGGGCAGTTCCCAGGGAGGTAGCTGCAACTGTTATGTCTTTAAGACCCATTTCTTCAACTAATACTCTTGCCACCATACTTGCGACGTAATCGCCGTCCCGCAGTTCCGTGTGGAAAGAAAATGTCATTCCATCATGAGCTCCGCATTTTTCGCATGCTTCGCGAATTGATTGACAGATTTTGCTTTCCTCCGGCTTCACCTTTCGACATGACTTTGGCGAATCCTTTTTGATATATTTCCCGTCCATATAATACTTACCCTGGTAAACCTCCTTGCCATTTACCAAAAGTTCATCCGGTATTTCCCTATTCACTGCATTCTTCATTTTTCCATCCCCTTTCTTATAAATCGCCGTGATAGACGCCGCAGGCTTTCGCAAGCGCAATGACTCTTCTTGCATCCTCAAAAAATGGAATATCAACCATTTTGCCATCTACCGTATAAACACCGACTCCTGAATCAGCCTGTTCGTTAAAGGAGCGGACCAGCTTCTCCGCATAAGCAATTTCTTTGGGTGTTGGGGCAAAGGTATCATGGACAAACTTAATCTGTTTGGGATTAACAATACTCTTACCGTCAAACCCCATCTTCCTGTTTTGGATAACTTCCGCCTTGAAGCCCTCCATGTCGTCAATATTGGGGAACATCGTATCAAAACACTGCACACCTGCCGCACGGGCCGCAAGCAGCATCTGGCCTCTGGCAGCCAGCATTTCAATTCCACCTTCTTCAATACGCACATGCATGCTCTTTCTAAAATCGCCTCCAGAAATTGCACAACCAAACATCCTTTCCGATGCTGTTACGATTTCATAAGCATTCATGATTCCTTTTGGGCTTTCAAGGGCTGCCATAAGAAGTGTTCTCCCTATCTCAACTCCAAATTCTTTCTCCGCTGCAACCACCTGATCTTCAACATCACGGACATCCTGTGCGCTCTCACATTTAGCAATACGGATACCATCCGCCCCGCCGGCCACTACGCAGCGTATGTCTTCTTTCCAGTGCGGCGTGTCCAGGCCATTAATCCGTACAATCACTTCCGTATCACCGTAATCAATATTTCTAAGCGCCTGATATAAGGAAAACCTTGCCGCGTCTTTCTGATTCTCCGCCACCGCATCCTCAAGGTCCAGGATAATGCTGTCCGTACCATAAATATAGGCATCCTTAATCAACCCTGGTTTCTGGGCATTCATAAACATCATTGTCCTGCGAAGTCTGTTCTTTTCCGGTTTTTTACGTTTAATCATCTTACCGCACCTCCCCATGGAATATCTTTTTCAGAAGCGCCATTGCTTCTTAATACCGCGCATTCCACACGTGCCTTCAGCGTACATTCCAACGCTCCCTTATCAACTACCACAACCTTACCGCTTTTAACACCGAGTTCCTCCAATGTATTAATAACGGTTGCTTTAATCTGGCGTCCGTATTGGTTCATGACACTGCTTTCAATTGACAGCTCAATTCCTGCGGCTGATGGTTCTACCGTGATTTGTGCATCGCTGGATTCTAAGGTTCCAGCAATTGCTGTTTTCTGAATTTCCATGCTCATTCTCCTTTAATATTTTGTTCTGCTACACTGCGTTTATCAGATAATTACATTAAACACCTTTTTATAGTAAATGTAAAAGTCGCTTTTTTCTGTATATTCCATTCCATTTTAGAATGATTATTTTATTTACATTTTTATTTCATGATGTATAATAGTTCTTATAAAATCAAACAAAAACGTATGATATTCCGATTGACACATCCAAATATATACATTCCAAACATTAATTATAATTTCTTTATTTCATACTTATTTGGAATAAATTAGCTATATATTTTCGCCAAAAACGCACATTGATTTTTGTGCATATTCCACAAAGTCAGGAGGAACCCCCCATGGATGAAAGGGATTTTGAACTACTTACAGCCTTAGATAAAACAAAAAACATTACACATGCAGCCGACCTTTTATATGTTACACAGTCTTCTCTCTCCAAACGTATTAATGCCATTGAGCAGGAGCTGGACATCAAACTCCTAATCCGTTCCAGACAGGGCATCCACTTTACCCCGGAAGGCGAGATTGTCCTGCATTATGCCCAAACAGCCGCCGCACAGATGGAGGAAATGCGTACAGCTTTGAATACCAAACGTCCTTACGTCTGTGGCACGCTGAATGCCGGTATATCAATCAATTATGCTCTTTACCGCTTTCCTGATATCCTCGCAACGTACCGGAACAGATATCCCCATGTAAATACACACATCGTTACTGACCATAGCAGAAAATTATATCTTCAGATTCTAGATGGGGAGCTGGATGTGGCAATCATAAGGGGAGAATATCCATGGAAAGGCAGCAGACTATTATTAGACAGGGAAAATATATATGTAATATCGTCCCCTGCTTATAAAGGGTTGCCACTCAACGAAATCCCATATATTGGCCATAAAACCGATTCTGTATTTGAACGGGAACTTGCGCAATGGATTCACGAAAATAACATTCAAGTGAATCAGGCAAAGGGAATTATCGTAGACAGTATAGGAACCTGTGTTGAAATGGTAAACCGTGGACTTGGCTGGGCAATCGTCCCGGAAATATGTCTGAGAGATTTTCATGGTAATATGAAACCGCTATTCTTTGCAAACGGCGAGCCCTTTGTCCGCTCCACTTATCTTATGTATTCAGACAGCGCGCTGTCGCTTGCACAAGTGGAAGCGTTCATTAACATATTCAAGGAATTAAAAGAGGAGGATTCAAATGTCAGTCTATAATATTTCCAAGATATACCCTTCCGACCAAAGAAGTCATCATTTAATTGACAGGCTTCTGGCTGATGAGGGAATCCGCCGGGATATAAATCTTGATTACACCTGCGGCATTTTTGACGATGATATGAATATCATAGCCACTGGAAGCTGTTTTAATAATACGCTCCGCTGTTTGGCCGTCAGCAGCGCCCACCAGGGAGAAGGCCTGATGAATCAGGTTGTCACGCATCTGATGGAGGAGCAGTTTTCCAGAGGAAACGCACATATCTTCCTCTACACAAAATGTAACTCCGCTAAATTCTTCCGGGATTTAGGTTTTTATGAAACTGTAAGAATTGAAAATCAGCTTGTATTTATGGAAAATAAAAAAAACGGATTTTCATCTTATCTTTCAAGCTTAGAAAAAACAAGAAAAAGCGGGGAAAAGGTTGCCGCCCTTGTCATGAACGCCAACCCCTTTACGCTGGGCCATCAATATCTGGCAGAAACAGCAAGTCTCGAAAATGATATTGTCCATCTGTTCATGGTAAGCGAAGATGCAAGCCTGGTACCTTTTAATATAAGAAAAGATTTAATCATGAAAGGTACGGCGCACCTGCATAATATTATTTATCATGAAAGCGGCCCGTATATCATCAGTAATGCAACGTTTCCCAGTTACTTTCAAAAAGACGAAAATGCTGTAATTGAAAGTCATGCCATGCTTGATTTAACCGTCTTTTGCCGTATTGCAGAAGTACTTGGAATAACACGCAGATATGTGGGGGAGGAGCCTGACAGCGTCGTTACCAGAATATATAACGGCATCATGAAGCAGAAACTGCCCGAAGGTGGAATCGACTGCATCATTGTCCCCCGAAAAGAATGGAAAGGGAATCCAATCAGTGCTTCAACTGTCAGGAAAGCAATTCAAAACCATGACTTTACCCGCTTGAAGGAGCTGGTTCCATTTTCCACATATGAATATTTTTCCAGTGACAAAGCTGCCCCTGTAATTAGTAAGATAAAAGCAAGTAATAATGTGATTCATTACTAAAAGCAAAATGAAAAGAGGATGAATAAATGCTGTCAGGAATTTATATAACCATTACAGATATGATGGAACGGCGCGAGAAACGGGCGGGCGGGCAACAGCTGCTTATTGAAAAATATCATGCTCCTGTTATTTCCTTCTGCATGAATATTCCTGGTCCCGTAAAAACCACACCTGAAATCCGTAGATTATTCCATGATGGGAAAATGGAAATATTGAACGCCCTTAGCACGGATTCCTGTCCTATTTTAGAAGAATGGGAAATCCACGAAAAAACTGGTGATGAATACATACTATGTGTAGCAGGACCCCCAGTAACACTTAAAAAAATAATGAGTGGGATTGAAGAATCCCACCCACTTGGCCGCTTATTCGATATTGATGTAATAGATACGAACGGTGAAAAGTTATCAAGGCCTGTCTATCGTAAATGCCTTATCTGTAATAAGCAGGCACAGGACTGTGCCCGTTCCAGAGCTCATACCGTAGAAGAAATGCAGAACAGGATTGAACAGCTACTGGAACAATATAGATAATTGGATAACGTTCACCTTTTGGAGGGCTGCCTTTCTCATATTTTATCCCCTTTGAAAAGATGTATGTAGATTCCCTCCTTAACCTTATGAAAAATTAAGAGTTGATATATCGAATCAAAATTTTTTATACTTATTGTTTTTATAATCAGACTATTCTTTATGTTCTTTTTACTTTCGTACCTCTTGTGTGTTAAAACCAATAAAATACCCCGGAAAAGTCATCTTTGGTGTGCTACCCGTCAAGTAGACATTTTAAATATCGAAAGATTTTTGGCTTTTGCCGCCCGTAACAGGGCGGCATTTTTACGCTGCTAACATCATTTTTTTGTGATACTCTGTCGGTGTTAGTATTTCCAGCTTTCTTTGAACACGTTTGTTCGTGTAATAATTCATATAATCATGGATGGCCGCTATCAGTTCTTCCTTCGCTGCATACTTTTTCGTATAATACATCTCCCTTTTCATCAGGCCCCAGAAGCCTTCCATCGGTCCATTGTCAATACACCTTGCAACTCGTGACATACTTTGTCTCATACCTGCCTTCACTATTCTCTGGCGAAAATCGTTGCTTGTATATTGATAGCCTCTGTCTGAATGGAACATCGGATGTACATCCGGATTTTCCTTTATTGCATAATCGAAGGCGTCAAATACCAGCGGATTGTCATTATGATCGCTAATTATATAAGAAACTGGTCTCTTATCACAAAGGTCAATGATGGCACTTAGATATATTTTACCTGCTTTCTCTGTACCAACCCCATATTTGAATTCTGTGACATCTGTTACCCATTTTTCATTCGGTCTTTCTGCCCCAAACTCACGGTTCAATATATTCTCTGCTACATAAGCCGGGTCCGATGCCGGTTTTGTACAGCAATTATGACGGCCTTTCACGATGGATTGGATCTTCTTTTTACGGCAGATGCGTAATACCCGTTTCTCGTTCACACAGATGTCTTCATCATGTTCGAGGGCATCCCGCAAACGCCGGTATCCCATATCTGGATGTTCTGTATGCATAGATTCGATTCTTTCAGCGATCCTTTTATTCAGCGCATCATTTGGGCTGTCCGTGTGATTCAGCCATTTATAATAAGCGGCACGGCTTACTCCCCCTAATCTGCACAATTCTATTACGGAATAACCGTTGTGTTCTCCTGTTAATTCCTTGATTGTAAGATATGCAGTTAAATGCCGTGTTCTTTCAAAATCGCCTCTTCTCTATTTCTTCGAGTTTTTTTAAGAAATCAATCTCCATCTGCTGCTTTTTATTTTCAGCTCGTAACATTCGGTTTTCAATCTGAAGACATTCCTGTTCCGATAAAGTCTCCTCAGATTTTAACTTGCCACGTCGGTCAACCAGTTTTTCCATTGTTCGCAATACAATGCTCCACAATCCGTATACGTTCCTCTAATGTTGTTTTTCGTGTTGTATCTTTAACCATGTCAAATGATCCCTCCGGCCTTGAATCCATTAATTCTTCATGGTTATTATACATCATTACCCATTGTCTGACAGTAGTTGGTGCAAATATTTCGTATTCAGCTGCTACCGATTGATATGTCTTCCCTCCTGCAAGATAAGCGTTAACTACCTGCAGCTTAAACTCTGCCGAGTAATTAAGATTTGAATGGTTGGCAGTCAGATAAGCATCGCCAAACTGTTTATACAATCTGCACCAGCTTCTTACACATTTAGCATCTACATCATATGTCTGCCCCAGCTGGTAGCATGAGATTCCCGCTGCTTCGTGCTCTTGAATGACTTTTCTCTTAAACTCTTCATCATATCTTTTCCTGGACATAGAAATGCTCCTTAGAATCACAAACGTCCTTGTTAGGCGCTCCGTTTTTCAGCTCCAGATAAGCCACGCTGAAGCCCTCGATATCAATAATCCAGGCATTCGTATGCCGTTTGATCTCCGGATAGATGGTCATGCCGGCCGCGTAGTCCTGGGGATAGGAAATAACATCCCCGATTATTATGGTATATGATGTTTTCCGATAGGTGAACCGGATGTTCCCTTCACTCTTAAAATACCGCTCAAACTTCCTGTAAAGCAGCCCATAATGTGCTAGCGGGAGTCCCACCAGCAGATTTACCTTTATGATGTCATTCTTCGCCTGCAGTTTCTTCCGATCAAACTCCATTGCAATTTCGAACAGGGTCAGGATAAAAAATTGCTCATCAGCAGTCTTATCCCTCATGTAAGGAATCCTTTGGTTTGAGAGGGAATAGTACTTCCTGTTGTAATACAGAAAATCCCCCAAAGACGGCTCCGTTTCACTTTCTACCAGCCCGGAGGTAAATATCAGGTTTTCTGTTGCCATGATCCACGGCGATTGTCCTTGATCGATTCATGCACTCACTCCTTTATGATTTTTCTTCTTACTATATACGGACAGCCTATGTAAATCCCAACAGCCAGAACCAAAAAGTCGATTCTACAGCACTCACTTTGCATTAGTACCGGACACCCACATGTAATCTTTACAAGCCAAAAACCCTGGAAGAATCCATCTCCCAGGGCCAAGGCATCTATTTCTCACGCCCTGAAAAACACCCATTTCCAGGTCGCAAATCCACTCAATTTTTCCTCAAAAACCACTACATCTTGTGGTTTCATTCGTCATTTCTCTCCAAAACCACAATTTGGCATCTAAACTACCGTAGCTTAATGCCTATGCATCGAAAACTCATCCATAGGATACTTCTTCAGATTCTCCAGCACATGCCTCTCCTCGGCAGACCCAATCAGCTGTTCCCTGGCCTTCTTGGCCTCGGTCTCAGTTTTATGCCGGCTGGGACCTCCTACGCAGCCGCCTACACAGGCCATGCCTTCCACGAAATCTTCCGGAAGCTTTCCCACCTTCATGAGCAGCAATGCCTTCTTACACTCTGCGGCTCCGTTACAGCGGGCTACTTTGACATCTGTGTTTTCATCCATTTCCTTCAGGCATTCCAGTACGGCCTCTGTCACGCCGCCGCCGTTGCCAAAACGCTTTCCAAACACAGAGCTTTCCTGATAATCGTTCTCGGCCGGCTGAAGCTCTACTCCCTTGGCGCGCATCATGGCTCTTATCTCACCAAAGGTCATGGCATAATCTGCATTTCCCTTTACATTCAAATCCAGGCTCTCGCTCTTCTTGGCTATGCAGGGGCCAATAAATACAGTAACCGTATCCGGATCCCCGCTCTTTATCATTCTGGACACTGCGCACATAGGCGACACCGTGGTGGACATATTCTCCAGTAACATTGGAAAATGCTGCTTAATCATGTTCACGAACGCGGGACAGCAGGAGGTAGTCATCTTCTTTCCCTCCTTATGGGCCTGGGCCCATTCTTCTGCCTCATAGGCAGCGGTCATGTCTCCGCCCAATCCCACTTCTATCATGTCCGCAAATCCCAGCTGCTTTAATGCAATTTTCCAGCTGGCCATGGTAATGTCAGGGCCGAACTGCCCCTCTGTGGCAGGCGCCACCATGGCAACCACCCGTTTTCCTGCCTTAATCAGGCGAATCACATCTACCATGAAGGTCTTGGACCCTATGGCTCCGAACGGACAGCTATGGATGCAGGCTCCGCACTGGATACATTTCTTCTCATCAATCACGCAGATGCCATACTCATCATAAGTGATGGCATCCACCGGACAAATTTTCTTACACGGACGCTCCAGATGGGCAATGGCGTTATAGGGACAGGCCTGTGAGCACTTGCCGCATTCCTTACATTTGCCGGGCTCGATATAGGCCCGCTCACGTCCCATGCTGATGGCTCCGAAATTACAGGAGTTCTGGCAGGCCTTTCCCATACATTTACGGCAGTTGTCAGTCACTATGTAGGATGCAATGGGACACTCCTCACAGGCAGCATTGATAACCTGGACCACATTGGATGTGTCCTTCCCGGTTGGACATTTTCCTTCTGCCAGGCGGACCCTCTGCCGGATAATTTCTCTTTCCTTATAAATACAGCAGCGGTAAGTCGCCTGAGGCCCTGGTATCATGGAATATGGAATCTGCTCCCGCTTCTCGTCCAGATTCCCTTCCCATGCAGCTTTAGCCACCTCGTAAAGTACATCATGTTTCAAACGCAGGATTGTCGCATCATTGGTTACCATCTTTTTCTCCTCCTTGTTACGGGCACTTGGAGACCGTCCTATGGTCTCCTGCGCATTACATATCATTGGCTTATCCCATATATGTCTGCTTCTATATCACAATTCGAGTTTGTTAAAATTATATCAACACTAGAAATCTACTATATTTACCCTGAAAAAGCAAGTATTAAATGACATACAACATTAGTAATATGTCACCACTACTGTCTTTCCCATCTCCTCAATCACATGCCTCAGCTGTTCCACCAGATTCTGGCGGATACCCAGGTCAAAGGGAAGTCCCGGATTCTGGTACGCACTGTTGATTGCCTTCCCCACATACAGGTGCACCTCCGTGCAGTCCTCTATGAGCACCTTGGCCACCATAGAACCCCCGTTGGGCTTATCCAATTCATGAAAAAATTCTTCGGATACAGTCTCATTTTTCACATACCTGCGGAGCAGCTGAAGTACCCGGTTAAGGGTAAGAACTCCCTCCGTAACCAAATCCACACCTTCCATGTATGCAATGGGAGGTATCTCCGGATCCACATAATCCAGTGATACATCCAGTTTCTTCCCCAGCACCCTGGACACGATAGTGGCGCTGGTTCCCCCGCATACAATGGTCCTGGCATTGGGATCATCCATAAAATCCTGGACCATACGAACGTCGTCTTCCGGATTCCTTGCAGGTCCGGTCATGAGGTGAACAGGCTTGCTGTCAATAATCCGCATGCACGCCACCGTAGTATCATCCCCTGGACGGAACTGATACAGCTCGTCACAGGCCCTGCTGATGCTGGCGGCCAGACGCATGGCCGACACGGTCAGAGGATACTGTCTCACTGCATAGTCCGCAATGTCCTGCCACAGCCATCCAAAGTTCAGCAGTTCACCCACCCCTGCATGGATGGTGCCGTCGCTCATGAGAATCAGGGCATCGCCTTTTTTGACCTTGAACCTATATTCATTGATTTCCTTGCCCTGCATGACCCGTACATTTTTCGGAATCTGCATAAGCTTACCGTCCCGGATAAATATGCATCCGGGATTATCATATTCCACCAGATACGCATCCCCGTTGTGGTATACCTGCAGTATGCTGAAGGTGGAATAAGCCACCTGCCTGACCTGACAGATGGGGAGAGTCTCACTGATGGTATCCACACACTCCTCCAGGGTAGCCCCATTAAGGAACATGGTTCCCAATATCTTAGAGGTCAGCGTGGACAGGATATTGGCCTTGACTCCGCTTCCCATACCGTCCGCCAGAATCATAATGTTGGAATCCTCGGTCTGCAAAAGCTCTACCTTGTCCCCGCACAGGATTTCGGTGTACTTGTTCAGGCTTTTATATGCAACATCCACTGTAATTCCCATTATTTACCTCCGTTGCCGCCTGGTTTCTTTAAATCCACATTGCTCAGATGGACATACCCGGACTTTCCCCCGCCCGGATTGGCGCTGCCTATATGGACATACCCCGTAGGCTTTTTCTGTTCACCGGCATTATCTGCCGGATTCCCGGCTCCTGATGCCGGCTCTGATGCCGGCCCGGTTCCTGATATCTGTCCGGCTTCCGCTCCGCCGGAGCCCCCGGCTGTCATGACACCCTTTAAGGGCACGGCTCCGCTTCCCAGCTGTACGCCAGGAATTTCCCGCTCTCTTTCTCCCCCGGCATACCCGGCATCGCTGCCATCCTCCAGCAAGGAGTGGCACAGCTTGGTCAGGGTGGTTTTTGTCTCGGCTGTTGTCTCTCCCAGCAGACCTGCTATCTCCTGAGCCACCATCATCTGTTTATGGATGACCTTCTGGGCCAGATCTATGGTTTCCAGCTTTCTCTCATATTCTTCCTGGGCCAGCTCCTCCTCACGGGTTATGTCTATGAAGGTGGCCAGGACTGCATTTTCTTTTTCTATGTACACAATGTTCTGCAGGGTGGAAAGATTATATTCCGGATAATTCACCCGCTTGCCGTGGATGTTCTGGTGTGTATCAAATACCCACTGGAAGTTCACTGGGTCGATAAGTTCATACAGATACATCTGCAATGCCTGGGAACGAGTCCTTCCAAAATATCTCTCGCCCACATCCGAGTACTCCATGATGCGCATGTCATCTCCCACAATCAGTACGATGTTGGGTGAAGTCTCCATCACCAGGTTGGCCATGGATTCCGCCTTTTCATGCATAAACGGGATACACATGCTTACCTCTGCCTTGTGCTGGAATACGGCAATGGCCTTTTCACGGCAGGTAGGGTAACCGCAGGCGCCGCAGTTCAGCTCATCCTCCGGCTTCAGCTTGTTGGTCATTCGCAGGATTTCCCGTATCTGTTCCTCCGTAGGCTGGGGGTCCCTGGGGGAATGGTCCTCGAACTGCTTCCTGAAATTCACATTATCCCATACCGGCTCCATCTGCGTTTCCTCAGCCGGCTCCCTGCAGATGCTCTCCTCCATGTCCAGCTTAACCTTAAACCTGGATATAAACTCCTCATCTACCGTGGGGCCTTTGATGCAGCCGCCGGAACACATATTCATCTCTATAAAACAGCCCTTGATTTCTCCCCGGGACATACTCTTGCACAAATCAATACAATTGTCTTCCCCGTGGACATAGAACTTTCTGTATCCATCCCCCTTCTCCTCGGTAGCCAGCACGGAATTCACCACGCCGTTGGTCACAGGATACAGGCGGTTTACCTTTGGGTCAAATGCGGTAAATGGCCGGTCTTCACAGTCCCCGATTACGATGTCTTCTTCCTCCAGCCATTTGTTTATGTCATTAAAATTTAATACAGCATCAATATAGCCCTCATGCCTCAGGTCCATGGCTTCCTTCTTCTTGGCAATACACGGTCCAAGGAACACGACCTTCACATCACGTCCAAGTTCTTCCTTCAAAAGCTTTCCGTGGGCAATCATGGGAGACACAACCGGTGCCAGGTAGGGTATAAGCTGTGGATAGTAGATTTCCACCAGGTCATTAGCACTTGGGCAGCATGTGGTTATAATATTCTCCATCTTGTGCTCTGCCAGAAGCTTCGTATACTCAGCCGTCACAAAAGCAGCTCCCTCGGAAGTCTCTCTCACATCCTCGAATCCCAGGCGCAGCAGAGCCCCCCGCACCTGACCGATTGTCTTGTATTTTAATAAACCCATATAGGACGGTGCTATGGACACCACCACACGCATGCCTTCGCGCAAAAATCCGCGAACCATGTTCAGGTCGCTCTTAAGGGTTTTTGCTGACTGAGGACAGATCTTCAGACAGTGACCGCACAGGATACACTTGTCCGGCATGATGACCGCCCGCTCATCCTTGACCTGGATGGCCTTTACCCCACAGTAGCGGACGCATTTATAGCAGTGTTTGCACTTTGTGGCTTTGAAATCTATGATTTCCATGCCCATAATCAAAGTCTCCCCTTTATCTCATTTTCAAAAAATTCTTCTGTATCTTCCGGCTTCAGGGAATACAGCTCGCCCTCCACCGTCACGCACACTCCATGGTCACAATTTCCGGAACAGAACGCACCGTTTAAATCCACCTTATCAGACAGGCTGTTCTCATCCACCAGCTTCTGGAGCTTGCTGATAATCTCTCTGGATCCCTTTAAATGACAGGCGCTTCCAATACATATCGTTACTTTCATCCCTTATTCCTCCACTATCTGCGTGTATTATGGGCTCACCCCAAACCATGGCTTCATTATCTCACATTGTGATATTTATATCAATAATATTTCTCAAATATTTTATAGAAAAGACAGGGCTGTTGTGCTATAGTTAATGATATTTACGAGAGGAGTTGAAGTACTATGAAAAAACATGTTTCTTTACTTTTAATAGCATTTATGGGTATCTCCCTGGTGCTGGGCGGATGCGGCAAGAGCACCTCAGGCACACCTGCCACAGAGGCTCGGACGGAAGCCCAGGCCGGGACACAGACGGAAGCTCAGGCCGACGCACAGACCATAAACCAGAACGGTGAAAAAGCCTCCCAGAACCAGGCCTCAGAAAGCGCTTCCGGCGCAGTGTCCTCCTCTGAATCCGGTTCCGGCGATGAACTGAACACGGGTTTTGATGAAAACAAGCTGACCTGTCAGGCAGCCATCCGTGTAGGCTCTCTAAAAGGCCCTACCTCCATGGGACTTGTATCCCTGATGGACAAGGCTTCCAGGGGCGAGACCTCCAATGTTTATGAATTTACCATGGCCGGCAAGGCTGATGAACTGGTGGGCAAGATTGCAAACGGCGATCTGGATATCGCCCTGCTGCCTGCTAATGTTGCCAGTGTACTCTACGCCAAGACCCAGGGAAATATCATGGTCCTGGATATCAACACCCTGGGTGTCCTCTATGTGGTTGCCTCAGATGATTCCATTTCCTCCATGGCTGACTTAAAGGGACGCACCATTTATATGACAGGAAAGGGAACCACCCCTGAATACGTCATGAATTACCTTTTAAAGGAAAATGGTCTTTCTACATCTGATGTGGACCTTCAGTTCAAATCCGAGGCCACAGAAGTGGCGTCTCTGCTAAAACAGGATTCCAGCGCCATCGGAGTTCTGCCGCAGCCCTTTGCCACTGCTGCCTGCATCCAGAACCCTGACCTAAAAACAGTGCTGGATTTAACAGAACAGTGGAACATGCTGAACAAGGACACCGGAAGCATGCTGGTGACAGGAGTTACCCTGGTACGCAGCGATTTTCTCAGGGAAAACCGCTCCCCTGTTGCAGACTTCATAAAGGACCATGAGGCCTCCACACTTTTTGCCACAGAACATGCGGAGGATGCATCCAGGCTGATTGCTGAGCAGGGTATTGTGGAGAAAGCCCCCATTGCCCAGAAAGCCCTTCCCTACTGTAATATTGTATGTCTGACCGGTCAGGAGATGAAGGACGCATTGAGCGGTTACCTCTCCACCTTACATGAACAGGACCCAAAATCCATCGGCGGACAGATGCCCGGAGAGGATTTTTACTATATGCCCTAACCCCTGACTGCGGAGACATCCTTTATGAATCAACCTACAAATCACATCACACGAATACGTAAATATCTGGTTTGGCTGTTCTGGATTGCAGTATGGCAGACAGCCAATCTCCTGATACACAACAATATTATATTCGTAGGCCCTCTGGACATGGTAAAGGCCCTGGCAGAACAGGCAGCGGACCCGGCCTTCTGGGCCACCATCCTGAATTCCTTTGCCAGGATAAGTCTTGGATTCCTGGGGGCCTTTGCCCTAAGCATCCTCCTGGGAAGCCTGGCCTACCTCTTTCCCCTGGTAAAGGAGCTGCTGGACCCGGTCATGCTTCTGATTAAATCTGTTCCGGTTGCCTCCTTTGTTATCCTGGCACTGATATGGATTGGCTCCCGCAACCTGGCAGTATTCACCTCTTTTCTGGTGGTGGTGCCCATGGTCTATGTGAGCACTCTGTCCGGGCTGAAACACACGGATAAAAAACTGCTGGAAATGGCCCGGGTTTTCCGTATGCCCATGTGGAAGCGCATCCACTATATCTATGTGCCAGCCCTCCTTCCATACCTTGTAAACGGGTGCCGTACAGCTCTTGGTATGAGCTGGAAATCCGGCGTGGCCGCGGAAGTCATCGGCATACCGGAAGGTTCCATTGGAGAACAGCTGTACTACTCCAAACTGTATCTTGACACGGCCGGGCTATTTGCCTGGACCTTTGTCATCATAATAATCAGCGCATTGTTTGAACGTTTTTTTCTTTATCTGCTAAAGAAAATAAAGCATTAAGGAGCGTGTATGGAATGACCCTGGAATTGCAACATATATCCAAATCCTATGACGGGCTGCCCGTATTAAAGAACCTAAACCTGTCCTTTCAGCAGGGCCAATGTTATTGTCTCATGAGTCCATCCGGTTCAGGTAAAACTACTCTGCTGCGCATTCTCATGGGGTTGGAGCAAGCAGACCATGGCTTGATACTGGCAGACGGAACCCCCCAGGACATGAGTTCCCTGCCTGCTTCCGCTGTCTTTCAGGAGGACCGGCTCTGCGAATCCTTTTCTCCGATTGAAAATGTAGCCATGTGTGCCGGCCGGTCGCTCAAGGCTCCCCGTATTAAATGGGAATTGGCCCGCCTGCTTCCGGAGGAATGCCTGAACCGCCCTGTATCCACCTTAAGCGGCGGCATGAAACGCCGTGTGGCTGTCGCCCGTGCCCTTCTTATCCCCTCCCATATTCTTCTCATGGATGAACCTTTTACCGGCATGGATGACGAATTGAAACGCAATGTCATTTCGTATATCAGGGAAAAACAAGACGGACGGCTTTTAATCCTCTCAACCCACCAGGAGGAGGATGTGGAACTCATTGGCGGAGAGCTGGTGAGATTGGAAAACTGTATGGACGTATGATATGTACGATATACATTAACCGAGCCAAAGAAAAGCGCTGCAGCCCATGGTTTTTCCCCTGGGCCTGCAGCGCCTTTCACATATAATTCTGAATACAATTCGTATAAACAGCCTGATTCAGTCACCTGCGCTGGTACGAAAGAATGAACTTACATCTGTCTCATCTGGTCCTGGCAGGATGGTGACTGCATATCGAAGGCAGGGTTGAACGCATAGAAATTCCTGCTGTCCAGCTTCTCCTGGGTGATACGCAGCAGTTCACCGAATCTCTGATAATGAACGACTTCCCTTTCCCTCAGGAATTTGATGGGTTCACAGACGTCATAATCCTTCACAACGCGCAGGATATTGTCATAGGTGCTCCTGGCTTTCTGCTCTGCAGCCATATCCTCATGAAGGTCCGTAATTACGTCTCCCTTGGACTGGAACTCACATGCATTAAAAGGAATTCCTCCTGCCGCCTGGGGCCAGATACCTGTGGTGTGATCGATATAGTAAGGTCCGAAGCCCTGCTCTACCAACTGGTCGGCAGTCAGTCCCTTTGTCAGCTGATGGATAATGGCAGCCACGATTTCCAGATGTGCAAGTTCCTCCGTACCGATATCGGTCAGGGTTCCCTTACACTCTTTATATGGCATGGCGTAGCGCTGGGAAAGATAACGCATGGAGGCGCCCATTTCGCCGTCCGGCCCACCATACTGACTCATTATAAACTGAGCCATCTGGGCATTGGGCTCTTTGATATTAACTGGAAATTCCAATCTCTTCTCATAAATCCACATTAATAGCACCCTCCTTCCCATGGCCACGGATCGTTAATCCAGGACCAGTATGCAGCATCTGTATTAGCGGAAGCTGTCAAAGGTCCAAACTGCGCCTCAAAGGCTGCGGCGGCGTTTCTGTATGCGTTTGCCATCTGATTATAGTAATCAATGGCGGCTGCGTCACATGGATGGGTGTCAAGGTAGAGGTTGGCATCAACCACTGCAAAGCCGGCCTGGTCCACTTCACGAAGCATGGCCTCACGGGAGGCATTAAAGTCGGGATTCATCATCTGATTCATCATCTTCCGCACCTCCCGTAATTAAACTGTAAATCCAGGTCAGGGAAAATAGTCCCCTGGACAAGGCCTCTTTCAGGGGCATAGGTGGTCTGCCACTGCTGCCACGGTACATAAGCCATGGCCACCGGAAACTGCTGTTCCAGCACGCCTCCCTCTGTGGAGGGACACGACATATTGGCTGGCTGAGTGACTGGGGCTGCAGGTGTAGGATAGGAAAGCGCAGGATTGCTTCCCCATGAGTCCCATGGGAATGCGTTCATGTCCGGATAATCCGGACTTGTATAAGAACCGCATCCATTTCCAAACGATGTACCGCAAGACATGCGGCCGCGGCCGCAGCACTGGGTACTTACATCTGTATAAGAATCCATAGGTTGGATACTCCTTCCAATTATCTTTTTCTACTATAGTTTATGAGAAGAAAAACAACGGGTGACAATAAAATACATTGAGACAATCACTCACACTTTGTCTGGGCGTCCCATATGATATAGTACAAACCAACAAAAAAGGAGAGTACAATATATGTGTTGCTTTAGACTTTGTAGATGTGGATGGAATCGTTGTAATTGTGGATGTGGCTGTGGCTGTAACAACAGTGGTTGTGGATGCGGCAGCAACAGTGGCTGCTCTTGCGGCGGCAGTAACAGCGGATGCGGCTGCAGCAATGACAGTGGCTGTGGCTGTGGATGCGGCAGTAACAGCGGATGCGGCTGTGGTTGCTCTTGCGGTGGAGGAAACAACAGCGGTTGCGGCGGCCATGATATCTGTGCAGGCGCCAGACGCCAGGCATACAGGGAAGGCTTCCGCAATGGCTATTGGGAAGGCTTCAACGATGCAACCTGGGGCAATCCAGGCTGCGGCGGCCCCACCCCCCGCACGGCCGGAGGACCTGGTCCAGCTATCGCCGAAAACAGCTGCGGTTGTAACAACTAATAGAAATTGGCAAACAACAGGTATACGGAACAGGGCCTCCTACGAGGCCCTGTTTTGCATCTTCTCTGTTTTGCATCTGCTCTTTTTTACACACTCTTTCTTTCCTAATCACCTCTACATCACAGACAACCATTGACAATCTTCCTTTTTCTGGTATATAGTTGGCTTATATTCACTATCATTTCATACATAGAACCACAGGAGGTTTTCCATATGGATGCACAAAAACTGGAACAGATACAGAAGGTCTTTGCCAACGACCGTTTCGCTACGGATAACGGGGCTGTCATTGAGCAGGTAGATGAGGGATATGCAAAATGTTGGTTGGAAATACAACCGCACCATCTTAATGCAGCCGGCACAGTCATGGGAGGGGCCATCTTTACCTTGGCTGACTTTGCCTTTGCGGTTGCTTCCAACTGGAACAAGCCCCTCCATGTCTCAACCACGTCCCAGATCACCTACCTGGGTGTTGCCAGAGGCACACGCCTCATAGCGGAAGCCAGAAAGGTAAAGGAAGGACGGAGCACCTGCTACTATCTGGTGGAGGTGAAGGATGACCTGGGCAATGAGGTGGCCCACGTAACGGCCAGCGGTTTCTCCAAAGGATAGAGGAAACAATCACCCGCATCCTGCGCCTTCTCTCCAAATATGCCAAGCCGTATTTCCGGGGTATCAGGCAGCAATCATGCAAAGGTGCCGAGAAATCATCTCAAATGATGGTTTCTCGGCACCTTTATCTTACCTTTATCTTACCTTTCACTCACTATCCATTATATTCCGGTCATACCAGACTACCAGCACATTTCCTCATTACTGTACAGCACCAATCCGCCGTCTGTCACTGCCCTGGCTGCCGTCTCTCCGTCAGACGCCTTCACAATCATTGCCCTGCGGTTGGCGGAAGCCAGTGCGTACATGTACTCAATGTTCAGCCCCTGGCTGCAGAGGATATGTGTCATCTTGTGCAGTTCCCCCACCTGGTCCTCCAGTTTTACTGCCAGCACATCGGTCAGCATGGCCGAAAATCCTTTTTCCCTCAGCGCTGCCTTTGCCTTATCCGGATCAGACACAATCATTCTCAGCATACCGTACTCCGTGGTATCCGCCATGCTGAGGGACAGTATGTTGATGTCCTGCTCCTTCAGTACTTCTGTGACCTGCTCCAGTCTGCCTTCACGGTTTTCTATAAATACAGATAATTGTTTTACAAACATTCTTGCACCCCGCCCTTTCTTAATTCAGATTCCTCTTGTCAATCACATGCTTCGTTTTACCCATGCTCCGCTCAATGCTCTTTGGCTCCACCAGCTTTACCTTCACAGCCAGACCTATGGCCTGCTGAATCATATAGGCGATCTTTCCTGTCAGATTCTCCAGCTCCCGGATTTCATCTGAGAAGAATCGCTCCTCCACTTCCACCTGCACCTCTAAGGTGTCCAGATTGTTCACACGGTCCACAATCAGCAGGTAATGAGGCGTGGTGCCGCCCATTTCCAGCAGGGCAGACTCTATCTGGGATGGGAATACGTTGACGCCTCGGATAATCAGCATGTCATCGGTCCTTCCTGTGAATCTGGCAATCCTGGCCGTGGTCCTTCCGCACTGGCAGGTACTGTGATCAAGGCTGGTCAAATCCTTTGTGCGGTAACGGATTAAAGGCAGCCCTTCCTTGGTCAGGGTGGAAATAACCAGTTCGCCGGTCATGCCGTCTCTCAGCGGCTTCAATGTATTCTGGTCCACGATCTCCGGCAGGAAATGGTCCTCATGGATATGGAGTCCCTCATGGAACTGGCAGTCTGTGGCAACGCCCGGTCCCATGATTTCGCTGAGGCCGTAGATATCGTGGGCGTGGATTCCCAGCTGACGCTCAATCTGGGTTCTCATTTTCTCAGTCCAGGGCTCTGCTCCGTTGATGGATGCCTTCAGTTTAATCTTATCCTTGACCCCCATCTCCTCGATGGTTTCTGCAATATGAAGAAGGTAGGACGGCGTACACATGATTCCTGTCACACCGAAATCCACCATCATGGTCACCAGCTTCTTGGTGTTGCCTGTGGACATGGGGACCACGGTGGCTCCCATCTCCTCCGCACCATAGTGGGCTCCCAGGCCTCCGGTAAACAGACCGTATCCGTAAGCCACCTGGATGATGTCATTGCTTCCCAGTCCGGCCATGGTAATGCACCTGGCCACGCACTCACTCCACACGTCAATGTCCTTGCGGGTATATCCCACCACCGTGGACTTTCCCGTGGTGCCGCTGGATGCGTGGATACGGGTAATCTGGGAATTAGGCACCGCAAACATGCCGAAGGGGTATGTATCTCTCAAATCATCCTTTGTGGTGAACGGAAGCCTTTCCAGGTCCTCGATTCCCCGGATGTCTCCCGGCTCCAATCCTACTGCCTGCATTTTCTTGCGGTAATACTCCACACTGTGGTACACCCTGTCAACTAATTTTCTCAGCCTTGCGCTCTGCAGGTTGGTCATCTCATCCCTGCTCATGCACTCCTTTGTCTCATTCCATATCATTTGCCTGTAACCCCTCCAACTCTCACATGACATATTTTTATATCCCTTATCTGCTTACAGTCCACTCTCCGGTTTACTTCCCGGCTTCTGTCCGACTGGCTTCTGTTTGACCGGCTTCTGTCCGTCTAAACAGAAAGCGCATAACCGGTCTCAAATGCCTTTTTATTAATTTCCACCGTCTTAGGCGGAACCGTTGTCTCGATTACCTTCAGCCAGTCTTCCTTCTCAAATCCCATGTGCTTTGCAGCGGCTCCCAGGACAATGACATTGAATGCCTTGGGCGCGCCCATCTTTTTCGCTTCCTCCGTGGCCTCCACCACAATGGTTCTGCGGGCTTCCTTTAACCGGTCAATGATTCCTTCCGGATACTGAGCCACCCCTGTCACCACCGTAATGGGGTCAATGCGCCAGTCATTGACAATGACCACGCCGTCTTTTTTGAGGAAATGCAGATACCGCAGTGCCTCCAGACGCTCAAAGGCAATCAGCACGTCTGCCTGGCCTTCCTCTACAATGGGTTCTGCCACTTTTTCTCCATATCTCACAAAGGTTACCACGCTGCCGCCGCGCTGGGCCATGCCGTGCACCTCGGACAACTTCACGTCAAAGCCCGCCCCGATTGCAAGCTTTCCAAGTATGCGGCTGGTAAGAAGGGTTCCCTGGCCGCCTACGCCTACTATCATAATATTCTTTGATGTCATTTTATTCACCCGCCTTTACCAGATTGATTGCGTCAAATTTACACAGCTGTTTACACAGTCCGCAGCCATTGCACATGGTCTCGTCAATGGATATGGTGCCGTCCTCATTCTTTGTCAGGGCAGGACAGCCCGGTCTTAAACAAGCTCCGCATTTCTTACACTTATCCGGCAGCGGCCTGCACTTGTTGGGGAATTTGATTCCCTTAAGCAGGGCGCAGGGCGCCTTGGTGATGATGACGGATACCGCATCCCTTGCCACTTCCTCTTTGATTACGCGCTCCAGCTCCGCCTGGTCAAAGGCGTCCACCTCGCAGACATGCTCAATGCCCAGTGACTTGCACAGACCGTAAATATTGATGGCAGGAACCACCTGTCCTTTAAGGGTCTTGCCTGTGGCGGCATGATCCTGGTGGCCTGTCATTCCCGTGGTGGAATTATCCAGAATGATGACTGTGCCGGTGGCCTGGTTGTAGACCATGTTCATGAGAGAGTTGATGCCTGTGTGCATGAAGGTGGAATCACCGATTACAGCCACCCAGCTCTTAATATACTCTCTTCCCTTTGCCTTCTCCATACCGTGGAGAGTGCTGATGCTGGCTCCCATACAGATCGTGGTGTCAATGACGCTTAAGGGCGCCACTGCCCCCAGTGTATAGCAGCCGATATCTCCGGCAGCATGTATCTTCAGCTTGTTAAGCACAGCGTATACGCTTCTGTGGGGACATCCCGGACACAGGATGGGAGGTCTTGCAGGAACCTGGGCCGCCTTATCCACCTGTGATGTCTGGCCCAGCACACGCTCCCTGATCAGGTTTGCGCTGTATTCACCCTGAACCGTGAATATTTCCTTGCCCACTGCCTTCTGAATGCCCCAGGATTTAACCTGTTCCTCCACCACCGGCTCCAGCTCCTCAAATATGTAAAGCTTATCCACCTTGGCCGCAAATTCCTCGATGAGCTTCCTTGGAAGGGGATTGAGAAGCCCCAGCTTCAGGACAGACGCCTGAGGCATGGCTTCCTTCACATACTGGTATGCAATACCGTTGGTGATAAAGCCCACGGATAAATCATTGTATTCCACCCGGTTGATGGGCAGGCTGTTGGCATCCTCTGCCATTTGTTTCATGCGCGCTTCCACCACCACGTGGCGTTTGATGGCATTGCCGGGCATCATGACATACTTTGCCATATCCCTCTCATAGGGGATGTCAAAGGGCTCTGCCCTCTCCTCCAGTTCCACCAGCCCCTGGGAATGAGACAGACGGGTGGTACTGCGCAGAATAACAGGGGTATCATATTTCTCACTGAGATCGTAAGCATATTTCATGAATTCCTTGGCTTCGGCACTGTCGGAGGGCTCCACAATGGGGACCATAGCAGCCCTGGCCACCATCCGGCTGTCCTGCTCATTCTGAGAGCTGTACATGCCCGGGTCATCTGCCACCACCAGCACCAGTCCGCCCCGAACGCCGGTGTATGCCGCCGTATATAGCGGATCCGCAGCCACATTCATCCCCACATGCTTCATGACGCACATGGAACGCACGCCTGCTATGGATGCACCGATGGCCACCTCTGTAGCCACCTTCTCGTTGGGAGCCCACTCCGCGTAAATCTCATCGTACTGGACCAGAGACTCGCTGACCTCCGTACTGGGTGTGCCCGGATAGGCTGCGGATACCTTTACCCCTGCCTCATAGGCACCTCTTGCTATGGCTTCATTGCCAAGTAATATTCTTTTCTCTGACACGTTTTTTCCTTCCTTTCAGTATGTATTAACTGCACCGGACCTCTTAATAACTGTCCTGATGCCTCATCAGACTTCCTTTCGCAGGTCCGTGACCCTCTTTGCCTTTCCCTCAAACCGCTGAAGGGTGTTGGGGGATACCAGCTGAATCTTGGCATCCAGACCAAGCATCAGGCGCATCTTATCCTTCAAAGTGTCCTCCAGCCGCTCAAGGGCAGCATAGGAGTCCATCATACTCTCAGCTTCCACCTCAACCTTGATAATCAGGATGTCGGAGTGGTTCTTCCTGTCCACCACGATTTCATAGTTAGGCCCGATTCCCTCTGTATTAATCAGCACTTCCTCAATCTGGCTTGGGAATACGTTGACGCCCCGAATCTTTAACATATCATCCGTACGTCCTGACAGGTTCTCCATCCTGGCGGTGGTGCGGCCGCAGGGACAGGGCTCATACATTAGCCTGGTAATATCCCTGGTACGGTAACGGATGAGAGGCAGCGCCTCCTTGGAAATACAAGTGATAACCAGCTCTCCCTTTTCGCCGGGAGGAAGCACTTCTCCTGTGGCGGAATCTATTACCTCCGCAATAAAATGGTCCTCATTGATATGCATTCCCTTAAGTTCCAGGCATTCTCCTGACACGCCGGGGCCCATCAGCTCGCTCATGCCGTAATTCTGGGTCAAATTCACATCCTCTCCCCATACCTTGTAAAGCTCATTCCTCATAGCCTCTGTCATCAGCTCGCTGCCCAGTACAAGGGTCTTTACCTTCAGGTCTTTCCTGGGATTAATTCCCATCTCCAGGGCCACCTCAGCAATGCGCATGGCATAAGAGGGAGTTGCCACCAGCAGGGTAGTCTCAAAATCCTTCATATACATCAGCTGCTTCTGGGTATTGCCAGTAGAGGACGGAACCACCGCAGCCCCTACCTTCTCCAGTCCATTGTGAAGTCCCAGGGCGCCGGTGAACATGCCATACCCAAAACAAATCTGGGCAACATCCTCGTCCGAGGCGCCTCCTGCCACGGCCAGACGGGCCACACATTCCTTCCACACCTCCAGGTCATTCTCCGTATAACCCACCACAGTTGGCTTTCCCGTGGTACCGCTGGATGCGTGGATTCTGCGCAGTTCCTTCTTTGGAACCGCAAACAGGCCATAGGGGTAATTGTCCCTCATATCCTGTTTCGTCACAAACGGAAGCTTCTGTAAATCCTTCAGTGTCTGTATATGCTCCGGCCTTACACCTGCCTCCTCCATCTTGGCGCGGTATGCCGGTACCTTTTCATAAACCCGGTTCACCGTGTCTTTTAGGCGGCTCAGCTGTATCGCTTCAATCTCCGCCCTGGACATTGTCTCCTCTTTTGCCCAAATCATGTTGTCTGACCTCCCTTTCCCTGCCCCCGCATCTCCTGTCTGGTTTCCTGTACTATCTTACTTTGACGTGACAACGCATTGGCGCATTATATTGTCTGGCGACATTATACCATCTTTTCCCGGGTTTGTCTGCTGTTTTCATGCAAATTCCATATGAGTTTTCTGTTTGCGGTTTTTACACCGGAAGCATCTGCACAAAACCTAACAGCATCCATAGCTACATCTTATCACAGTTTCATGACTTAGGCCATATTAGGGCTCATATTAGGACAGGGACATATTGACCATGTCCCTGTATATTAACAGGGAACCATGTCTCCCGCCTTATGGCGTTTTCCATGGTTCCCTGCAATCGCACAGCCCTCACCGTGCCGGACCGCCCTGTCCCGCTACACCAGGACTCCCTCCTGACTGCGCAGCTTTACCACCGCGGACAGGTCCGTCTTTTTATGTTCCTTTCCGCCCTGGTCCTGACACTTCTTGGAACGTTCCTCGGCGGTTTCGCACTTCTGGTAAAAATATTTGATAATGTCCTTTCTGGTAATGATACCAATGAAACTCTTCTGATCATCCAGTACCGGCACAAAGTTCTGGTTCAATGCCTTTCCGATCAGATCCTCCATATCTGCGTCTGCCTTAACCGGACGGTTGTCACACCGGCGGCGTATGGCTGTAACAGGTATCCTCTCAGCCCCTTTTAGATCCAGATTAAACTGGTTCTTGATTCCCCATAACAGGTCACCCTCCGTCAGCGTCCCCACATAGCGACCTGTCCTGCTGACAATCGGTACTGCGGAATACTTGTGGTGCTCCATTTTCTCCAAAGCCTGTCTTAACGTATCATCCTCGCTTATATACGCCACATCACTTTTAGGAGTCAGGAAAAACAGTATGTTCATTTTTTCACTCCTTTTTCCCGTATTCTTATTTAAGTATAATGCCTGCCTCTGAACCGAATGTGAACAAATTATTATAAATATCTGAAATTTCTTAAGATGCAGAAAATATAGATATATTTATATGTGAATTAAACCTGCCCCTACTTCCCATCCCCATACAAATTCCTATACTGCCCCGGCGTCATATTCTCCGAACTCTTAAACCTCCTTGTAAAGTTAGACAGATTGGCATATCCCGCCTCCTGGGCAATCTGGGCTATCTGCTTATCTGTGTGAATCAGACAATCCTTGGTGTAATCCAGACGTTTTTTGGATATCAGTTCGGAGAAACTGGTATTCAGGTTCTGGGTTATGAATTTACTCATATAGCTGGATGAATAGCCAAAGTGTTCCGCCATTCCCACCAGGCAGAGACTGCTGTCCCTGTAATTATCTTCTATGTATACAAGCACCTGCTTAACTAAATCATTGCGGGTGTCCTGCCTGGAGGCCGCAAGGACACCATTGATTCTCATAAGAGCATCTCCCAGCTTTTCACCGAATTCTTCCACAGTCCTGAACGCGGTCAGCTGGTACAGTTCCTTCTCCGTCAGCCGGATGTCATTTTTCTTCACTTCCTTCAGGAGATGGCTTACGATATCATAACAGCACATCAGCGCCATCTGTCCCGGAAGCTCCTCCAGGCTCAGCACCACTTCCTGCACAGAGCCCTCCACCCCCTCCGGCGAACCGCTTTCCAGACACCGGCTGATACACAAGAGACATTCGGTCTGATAGCGGCTGATGGTAGCGCTGTACTCCTCACCCTTTCCCTGCTCCATGTTCTCAAAATCCAGCTCTTTGTGGGGATTTAACAGACGGAACTTCATGTTGGTAAGGGCCTCCAGATAGGACAGATGCACACCTGACGCATCCTCATGAATATTTCCTGCGGAAATGACGCACTCGCAACTGCCGAATACCTCCTTCAAACGCTCCCTGGCCCCAATCCTGTGTTCCTCAGTCAGGACCTTGCGGCTGAGAATGACGGCAATTGCGCCGAAATAGTACAAGAAACTTGTATACACGCCGTAATCCGTCTGAAATCTCTCTTTTATGGGACCTTCCTTTTCTTTGTACAAAGCGGATAACTCCCTGGAAGACATATTTCCTCCGGCCGCCAGAATCACCATATGATTCCGCCCCTTCATCTGTTCCGTTAGAATGCCGTTCACCATGTCGTCCTCCCGGGTGTCGTCCTCCCCATAGAGCAGCTTTGTCACAAGCCGTTCCTCCACCAGGGGCCACTGCTTTTCAATCTCCTTTGCAAGGGCATCCCTGACAGAATTCAAGCTGTCATACTGATGCTTTATAAATACCAGCTCGTCCCTGCTCCTGTCCTCACTGTTTTCATTGTCCTGTTTCATATATTGAGCCAGCTGGTGTATGGGCTTGTAATAATGGTAGGCCATGTAGATTGCCATAAAGCATCCCAGGATTAAAAAGAGTAAAACTCCGGTGACCAGCAGGCTGTTATTCTGTACCACATCTGCCAGCAGGTCGGGCATGGTTATCTTACTCAATATGATAAGAGAGGGATGGTCCATAGGATATACGATATAACGGCCCTGTCCCGCTCTCTCCTGAAAGGTGGTACAGCTTCCCGGCTCTGCCTCCAGGACCCGTCCCATCACCTCATCCAGCCCCAGATCCTCCCCTTCTGTTGCCAGTATCTTTCCCTCTCCGTTCAGCACAGCGATTCCATGGCTGTAGCTGCCCGGGGACGTGGTCATACTCCGGCTGATTTTGGAGGGCTGCAATTCCAGCACCACCCAGGATTCAACCTTAAAGGAATAATTATATACCGGATAAATGAATACCATCTGCGGTCTTGTTATGATTCCGTCCTTCATGTGGTACTCCTTGTTGATAATATCGTACCCGGGATGGTCCATATTATACAGTTTTTCCAGGAATGGCTGCCTTTCTTCCTCCGGCAGCCTCAGCTGGCCCGCCAGAAGAATATCCTTGGCATACCGCCCTTGGGAAGAAAAACTCATATCTTCATTTTCGTAGAGGATATACGCCTTTGTTATGTAAGGATTGGCTGCATTCTCCTCGCGCAGCATGTCCACCATCTGAATCTGGTTTTGGGCATCCCGGCTTCTGGATACCACAGGGCCGCTGAAGCTGATTCGGTTCCCGGCCTCCATAAGGCGGCCGTTCATGGTTACCAAATCATCTCCCAGACGCTCCAGAATATTTTCATTGTACCCAAGAATCTCCCTGGACAGATTACGGTACATAATAATTTGTAAACAAATAGAAAGTACCACCATAGGCACCAGAAAAAAAGATGTAAAACCCAACAAATATTTATGAAAAATGCCTCTGCGCAAATCTGTACCTCCCCGCCGTATATGGTTGTGCACATGCCATCTTTACATTATATATTATTTTGAGGTGATTGGAAAGAAGTTAAATGGGAAGAGCATATGTTCCATTAAATGGAAGCGCATATCTGCCGGACAGGAAGGAACACGCCTGCCGCATTATATTTATCAGCAAAACAGCAGGAAAACGCGTTCAGATGCTTACCCGCGTTTTCCTGCCGTTATCCATACCTATATGATTCCATAATCCCGCCGCCCCGAACCCCATCCTGTTCCTGTTCCGGAAACAGCCTTACACCGAAACGCAAAACCTGTCTTATATCCGCGCCATAACTTCATTTAAATCCAATGTTCCGGTACCGTCCTCCAGTTCAAAATACGGTATGCCGATTCCTCCTGCCCGGCGCACAGATTCATACATCTCATTCTGTTCCCGGACCGCCAGATACTGCTTCAAATCCGGAAGGCTGGCAGACAGGTTCTTAAAATCAATGTCCGCCTGCTTCTCTGTCAGTTTACATAATGCATACAGTGTGTCAGGACATAAATGACTTCCTATAACAGTTACTTTCATACTATAAATCTCCTTTTCTATCATATGATTCTATTTGGTTTCTGCTATAGCGGCTTGTGCCGCGGCAGTATTTCCCATGGAATTTTCTTTGTAAATCTGTTTTTCCAGCCAGTCTTTTCCTTCCACCAGCCTGGTCACCATCATGGAAGCAATGGTATCGCCGCTGGCATTAAGGCAGGTTGCGGCCGGGTCCACCAGAAATCCTATGGTGGCAATCAGCGGGAAGGCTTCTGCCGGAAAACCGAAGAGGCTGACAATAAGCATTTCTCCCACCAGGCCGCCCCCGGGAGCACCGGACAGCACAAAGGCGCTCAGGATAGCAACCGCCATGGCCATGGCATAGGTACCGATTCCGGTAAAGGACTGGCCGAATATACCAAACAGAAAACTTATCTTCACTATGGAGGAGAGCACGGAACCATCCATATGCATGGTCGCCCCCATGGGCAGCACAATATCCCGGATGTCCCTTGGCACCCCTATCTTGTCACACGCCTCGCAGTTTACAGGTAGGGCGGCAATGGAGCTCTGAGTGGCAAATGCAGTGACCGCAGGATTCAGTATATGTTTGAACATACGCCTCACTCCCTCTCTTCCTCCTGCGAAATAAGAATATGCCGGAAATGCTGCCATGAAATAAACAATGCACATGGGATAATATACCAGCATGGCATATCCGTAGTCTCCGATCAGTCCCGGGCCGAACTCTCCCACCAGGGATGCAAAATACGCTCCCAGTCCAATCGGCGCGTACAGCATGATAATACTCACGATTTTCATGATAATTGAATTCAGGTTATTGAGCATCCTTCCCACAGGACTGTCCTCACCTCCGCAGGCGCTGACGCAGAAACCGGACAAAATGGCGAATACAATGATGGGCAGCATGTTCTTCCTGCTCATAAGTCCTGAAAAATCGTCAACCGTCAGTGCGCCTACCACCATTTCCCCGATTCCGCTCATTTCCTCCATCTCAGCGCTGGCAAAATGGATGCTGGTGCCTGCCGCCGGCGGAAATACATTCACTACCACCAGCACCAGGACACCTGCGATGGCACCGGTAATCACAAATACCATCACCAGACTGCTCAGTATCTTCCCCAGCCGTTTCATGTTCACCATGTTCCCCACTGCGCTGGATATGGAAACAAAAACCATTGGAACCACAATCGTAAACATCAGGTTCAGAAAAATATCTCCCAGGGGAGCCAGAACCTTTGCCTTTTCGCCAAATATCACCCCGATGACAGCGCCAATCATGATGCCTGATAATAAAATAATTGGAAAACGGTAATTTTTCCATATTTCTGATTTGTTCATCCCTTACTTCCTCCTTCTCCTTTGGCGCAGCCCGGTCTACAGACGATCCACTGCGTTCTTTAACTGTCCCAGGGCTCTCTCCAGTACACTCCTTGGGCAGGCGGCATTCAGCCTCATGTAACCGGACAGGCTCCGTCCGAAGGTATACCCCTCATTCAGTCCCAAACCGGCCTTCTCGATCATAAAGGTACGCAGGGTCTCATTATCCATATTCAGTTCACGGCAGTCCAGCCACACAAGATAAGTGGCATCCGGTACCGTAGGCCTGATTTTGGGTATATTGGCGCTGCAGTATTCCCTTATGAAGGTAAAGTTCCCATCCAGATACGCAAGCAGCTGTTCCAGCCACTCTTCCCCCTCATTAAACGCTGCCTCCATTGCCACGGAACTGAACGCGTTATTTCTGTGGATATCCATAGCCATCCAGAAGTCATCAAATTTCTTCTTCATCTCCAGATTGGGAAAAATTGTGGTGGATGCCTGAAGCCCCGCCAGGTTGAAGGTCTTTGTACCGGAAATACAGCTGATTACCCTTCGGGCTGTCTCTGCGGACAATGTGGCGGTTGGAATATGTTTTTTTCCATGGAATACCAGGTCAGAATGTATCTCGTCGGAAACCAGCAGAGTGTTGTTGGCCATACAGATATCTGCCATTCTGGTCAGCTCCTCCCTGCTCCATACAATTCCCAGTGGATTGTGGGGGCTGCACAAAAGGAATATCCTGGCTTCCTTAGCCTTGGCTTCAAAATCCTCGAAGTCAATTCCCCATGCACCGTCCTTTTCCACCAGTCGGTTTTCCAGCACATTCCGTCCCCACGCCTCTGTTACATCGTAGAATTCCGAGTACACAGGCGTCTGAATCATGATGCTGTCACCCGGTTCTGAAAACAGCTTTACAATGGATGACAGGGCCGGCACCACTCCCAGGCTCCAGCTCATCATCTCCTTTTTTATATCCCATCCGTTGCGCCGCTTCTGCCAGCCCCGAATCGCCTCAAAGTAGGAATCCGGCCTGGAGGTATATCCCCAGATCCCCTCTTCGGCCCTCTCCTTAAGGGCGTCTATGATGGGCTCAGCTGTCCTGAAATCCATATCGGCCACCCATAAGGGAATCACATCCTCCCTGCCGAATTTCTTCATCCTCTCATCATACTTGGCTGCCCTGTTGTGGCTCCTGTCAATGACTTCGTCAAAATTATACTTCATGTCATATACCGCCTTTCTTTCATTGTTTATGCTGGCTGTGCTTTTCCTCAGCTGCTTGTGCTTTCCGCATCTGGCTGTGCTTTTCCGCATCTGCCTGTGCTTTCCGCATCTGGCTGTGCTTTTCCGCATCTGCCTATTTAATAAGCAAGCATCATGCCAACTTTTACAATCATATTGAAATCAACGCAAAAAAAGGACTTGATTCCTTATTAAATCAAATCCTTTTCCGCTGTATTTAAATTATTCCCCAAACCAAATCAAATGGTTATATTGGCCACCAATTGGTTGTATTCTTTTATTTTTGGTTGATAATATGGTTTATTTGGTTAAATTCATATCCTTCCCATATCTTCCTGCCCAGGGATGTTATACGGCTTCCGCCTCTTCCCCGTCCGACCCTGGCCAGGCCATATTCCCTGAATATTCCCAGGATAGACCTGACGGCCGGCTGGTAGAGAAGGAGCTTTTCTTTTCTGGCAGCTTCCAGAATCCGCTCCCGTCCCACTGTCTCTCCATTTTCAGAGGAACAGTATAACATTTTTAGTACAAACCAGTATTCCTCCGGTTCCAGCCCCTGTTCCCGCATTGCCTGTTTCCACGGTGCGGTATCAGGCTGCAAAACCGGTTCCGGATATTCCGCTTTTTTGGACGCGCAGTACGATAATCCTGCCCCAATCCCATCATACTGAAATGTGGGGGGCAAATCCTTTACAGTGATGACCTGGCTGCCTGTAAAGCAAAAGTACTCCGCCAGGTTGCGCAGTTCCCGGATATTCCCCGGCCAGCTGTACGTGCGGAAAATCTTCTTTACCTCCTCTGAGAGCACAAACTCTCCCTTCAGCTCCCGGCAGAACCGTTCCATGAGAAGGAATACATCCTCCCCCCTCCGGCACAGGGGAGGAATGAGGACCGGCAGTGTGTTCAGACGGTAATACAGGTCCCGCCGGAAGCTGCCATCACGCACCTTTTCTTCCAGGGATTCATTGGTGGCTGCCACGATACGTACATCCACGCTGATAATCTTATTGCCGCCCACCCGCATGATCTCATGCTCCTGAAGCACCCGCAGCAATTTTACCTGGAGGGCCGGACTCATGCCCTCCACCTCATCCAGAAACAAGGTGCCGTGATGGGCGAATTCAAACAGCCCTGGTCTTCCGCCTTTTTTGGCCCCGGTAAACGCGCCCTCCTCATACCCGAAAAGCTCGCTTTCCAGCAGATTTTCCGGCATAGCCCCGCAGTTTATGGCCACAAACGGCCCCTTTTCCCTCCTGGAAGCCAGATGCACTGCGTTGGCAAACAACTCCTTGCCAGTGCCTGTCTCACCAATTAAGAGTACCGGTGATTCCGTGTAGGCCATGCGCCTTAAAATAGCCTTTGTCCTCAATATCTCCCCGGACACCCCAATCACATCCTCAAAGGTGTACTTGGCCCGGTACCCCTTGTGCATCAGCTGGTTGCGCAGCTCATGCTGGCGGTTCTCAGCATCATTGAAGGGCTGCAGGATGGCAAACGCGCCGATGCAGTCCTCCCTGCGCAGCACCGGAACCACTGTGACGCCTACATTCACATTGTTGATGCGGATTACCCTGGGCTCTATCTTCTCTTTTGTCTTAAGGCACTCAATAAACGGCAAATAGGCCAGGGAGGCAGATGCCTGCTTATGCATCACCAGCGTGCGGCTCAGCCCCGTAATCGTTTCCGCCTTCCTGTTCATGGCAAATATCTCGGCCCGCTCATTGATACCGATGATTCCCTCGTCCAATATCTCCATCAGTATGTCAAACTGGCTTTCCAGCCTTCTGGACCTGGCGAACATCATGTCAAAATTGTAGGTGCTGGTGACCACACTTGAAAAATATGCCTGGAACTTAGGCGTCTCCAACAGTTCCTCCAGGCCCAGTTTTAACGCTGCCTCAATCATGGTCTCCGAAGTCAGACAGCGCTGTCCTATGTTGACCACCTGCTTCACGCTGTCCGGGACATACCGTTCTTCATCCGGTGTGACAGCCAGGCCAATGCCCTCCACCGGCTCCGCTCCCGGATAAAAGGGTATAAATTCAATGTGGTTCACCCCCAGCTGGTTCAAACCCGATGTGGCTTCCCGGACCATTTTCTCCGTCATATTCACAAACAGTGCCCTGGTTCCGGCAGGAATGGTCCGCAGCAGCCGTATGGTTTCCCATAGATAGGTCACGTGAATCTCGCTGATCTGCGCTTCAATGGGGATGTACTGGGGCACATCCTCCCGGTTGTCAAATGCGTCTGTTGACATGAGATACAGATCCGCCCGCTCCATATTGGAAATCGTTCCTTCTCTCACACTGTATGAATTCACCCTCACGTATTCCCCGAACAGCTCCTGCACCTGTTTTCCGTAAAATGCGCTGGCTCTTGGGTCCAGGGCAATGACCGCTACCTTTTTAACCATTTTATCCCTCCATTTCAACCATTAAAACCATTATAAGACCAAAACCGGCCTTTCCGCAAGCTGAATTTTCAGGCATGAATCTTGCTTATAATGAGAGATAGATAGGATTTGCGCTGAACGCCCTGTCATTCGTCAGGGCTGCATGGTGCGGGAATTGCAAAGGAGGAACATCATGAATAAAGAAGAATTGATTGCATTGTTAAAGCAGGAGGTAGTGCCTGCCCTGGGCTGTACTGAGCCAGTGTGTGTGGCCCTGGCCGCGGCAGATGCCGCAAAGGCTGCCGGAGGAACCATTCTGTCCGTCAGGGTAGAAATGAATCCAGGCATCTATAAGAACGGTATGAATGTAGGTATTCCCGGTTTTGACCGGGTGGGACTCAAATATGCCGCTGCCCTGGGCGCCTGCCTGGCCAATCCTCAGAAAGGACTTAAACTCCTGGAGGACCTTTCCCCTGCTGTCAGCAGCCAGGCCATAAACCTGGTGGAATCCGGAATGGTCACACTTAAGCTCAAGGAGGACGAGCCCCTGCTCTATGCCCATGCAGAAGCAGTGTCCTCTGCCGGTACAGGAGCCAGCACAATAAGAAATACCCATTCCAATATTGTCTGTACCGCCCGGACAGTAAACGGAGTTCTCACGCCTTTCTTTCAGAAGGAATACTCCCTTACCGGCAGGACGGCTCTCCATGAAAAGCTGGCCTCCATGACCATTTCGCAGATTGTATCGCTGGTCGAAAGCTGTTCCCCGAAGGAACTGGCCTTCATGGAAGACGGAGCCCGGATGAACTCTGCCCTGGCCGATTACGGCATGCAGCACAAACTTGGCATCGGAGCCGCCTCCTCCCTGGCAAAATACTGCCGGACCGATATTGTGGGAAACTCCCTTATGAGCCGTATTATAACCCTTATGGCCGGCAGCGCGGAAGGCCGCATGTGCGGCTGTCCCTATGCAGTCATGAGCAGCGCAGGCAGCGGCAACCACGGCCTTACCACCATTCTGCCTGTAGTGGAAACAGCCCGGTATCTTGGCTCTGACAAAGAACATCTGGTAAAGGCGCTGGCCATATCCCATTCCATCAATGTGTACATCAAGGAATTCACCGGCAAGCTGTCCGCCACCTGCGGATGCGGTGTCTCCGCTGCTTCTGCCGCCTCTGCTTCCATGGTCTGGCTCATGGGCGGCAGCCATGAACAGATGGGATATGCCATCATCAATATGAGCGGCAACCTGACCGGCATGATATGTGACGGCGGAAAAATCGGATGTGCCTTAAAACTGGCTACAGCCAGCGGGGCAGCCCTTATGAGCGCCTGTCTGGCCGTGGACAAAACTGTGCTGGATCCAAAGGACGGCATATGCCACGCCACACCGGAGGGCGCCATCCGCAATATGGGACGAATCAGCAATCCCGGCATGGCACAGACAGACCGCACCATTCTGGAAATCATGATGGAGAAAGATTAATCCGCCCTTTAGTCCACCAGCTTATCCAGTTCCTTCACATGTTCTGTCTCATTGGAGGTTTTATGCTTTGCCTTGGATGCGTACAGGTTCACGGATGCCTGGGACTTCTTAATAGGCTGCATGGTTCCTGCTCCGGCCACACATCCGCCCGGACACGCCATTCCCTCCAGAAGGTAGCCATTGTATTTCCCGGCCTTTGCCATGGTCAGCAGTTTTCTGCATTCCTTAAGGCCCTCTGCATTGGCTACCTTGATTTCCTTATCCGGATAACGCTCATGAATCACATCCACTACGGACTTGGCCACCCCGCCTGCCACCGCAAAGTTACGGCCGTCCATGGAAGCGTCATTGACGCCTTCCGGATCTTCTTCTATCTTCTCCACGTCCACATGCCGGGCGTCAAAGATGCCGTCCATTTCTTCAAAGGTAAGAACGAAATCCACATCGCTTCGTATGTCCGTACGCATGGCCTCCAGCTTCTTGGCTGCGCAGGGACCGATGAATACAACCTTTGCATTGGAATGGTGCCGCTTAATCAGCCTTGCCGTCAGGGTCATGGGGGTCAATGCCATGGAAATACAGTCCGCATGCTCCGGGAACAGCTTCTTAGCCATCATGGACCAGGCCGGGCAGCAGGATGTAGCCATAAAGGGAAGCTTTTCCGGCACTTCCTGGATAAAGTCAATTGCCTCCTGGGTAGCGCACAGGTCGGCTCCCACCGCCACCTCAAAAACGTCCGCAAACCCCAGCGCCTTCATGGCTGCACGCAGCTTGCCGGGCGTCACCTTTGGTCCGAACTGCCCCACAAAAGCCGGGGCAACTGCCGCATAAACCCTTTCCCCTGACTGGATGGCCCGTATAACCTGGAATATCTGCGATTTATCCGCTATGGCTCCAAAGGGGCAGTTCACCAGACACATTCCGCAGGATACGCATTTATCGTAATCAATATCCGCCTTTCCATTCTCATCCGTGGAAATGGCGTCCATACCGCAGGCAGCGGCGCAGGGTCTTTCCTGGATAATGATGGCCTTATAGGAACAAACATCCGCGCACCTTCCGCATTTGATGCATTTGTCGTCATTGATGTGGGAGCGTCCATTGGTCCTGTCCAGCTTGATGGCATCCTTAGGGCACACCTCCTCACATGGATGGGCCAGACAGCCCTGGCAGCCGTCTGTTACAAATACACGCTTTTCATGACAGGCATTGCAGGCAAATTTAATCACATTAATCAGGGGAGGCGTATAATAAGTCTCCGGTCTGTCCGCAGCCTCTATGTTATCCGAAACCGGCGCATGTTCCGCCGCGCTGCGGTACGGAAGCCCCATGGCCAATCTGAGCCGTTCCCCGACAATAGCCCGTTCCAAAAAAACGTCATTGCGGAAATTCCCCACTTCTCCCGGTATGATTTTATACGGAAGCTCTTCAATACGTTTATCCACCAGCCATTCCGTATGATAGGCCATCCTTGCCACTTCCCTGAATATCCTGTGTCTGATTTCCTGTATACGTGTCTCCACTCCTCGCATATTCCTGCCTCCTTGTTATGAGCACTTAGAGACCGTCCTTTGGTCTCTTACGTGCGATACATTCCGCTGGCACTTGGCGGGCGTCCTTTGACCGCTTAGTGCAGCGGTTCGTTATGAGCACTTAGTGACCCGTCCTTTGGTCTCTTACGTGCGATACATTCCGCTTTTAACAGTACCGATTATATACCAGCCCATGAAAAATGCAAATGCCTAAATGCATTTTTCCCCTTTTGTTCTTAAAATAAAGCACGGACCGCAGACAAAAAACAGGCGTCCGGCCGTTTTTTCCCGGCCGCGCGCCTATTCATACGTTACCATTTTACCCGTCTCAGCACCTCTTCCGCCAATACAGACTATACAAGCCTTGACCGCAGCATACCTTATCCGCCTTTTTCCATGTAATATCACAGGTCATACACAAAATGCGGAACCGGACGGCCGTCCACAGGGGACCGTGTTTCCCCGTCCTGGACCGCGCCCATTTTTCTGTAAAATCCCACTGCCTGGGGGCTGGTAACAAAATGAATGCGGCATATTTCCTGTTTTCCGCACCAGCCGGTCATATGCTCCCACATCTGTTTTCCCAGTCCCCTCCCCAGCCTTTCCTCTGCCACATAAAAATACTCTAATTCCCATGCATCTCTATCCTGCCTGATTCCCCAGAAGGCAGCCGGACAGCCGCAATCTCCTGCCACATACACAGGATTACGGCGGATAAAATCTTCCGTAACATTAAACCCTGCGTCAAAGTTTTCCATAAACGCCTCATCATATCCCCAGTGTGCCTCCGAAGCCCTGGCAAGCCGGCGCAGCACCTCCGTATCTTCGGGCTCTGCCCTGGCAAACCTCAGAGCCTGCCTTTTATACCGGCCGGGATAAAGATTCTTTGCCTCCCTGGTAAATCTTTCCACCACAGCTTTTTTCTGCTCCGTATACCCATCCCGGTCATGTTCATATTCTTTCCAGAGTCCCAGCTTCAGCTCCTCATATTCCCTGGCTGCTTCCGGATGCTCCCTCAGATAATCCCTAAAATACAGCTCGTCGTTATCCCCCGCCTCTCTCAGATGCAGATGGAATACCTTCTCCGCAAATCCCAACAGCGTGTAACCCCTGTTGAACGAAATCCTCCCTGCCTTTTCCATCATGCAGATGTAGCCGCCCCCGATAATATGTTCCTTCATGGCCTGCATATCCCCGCATTCCCTCATTTCCACCAGGATATCCACTATGGGCTTGGCCCAGATGGATGGGATGGATGTGCTTCCCACATGACTGATTTCGCAGATATCCTCCATGGGAAGGATACCAAACAGCCGCTCCCTTTCCTCCTGGTACCACTGCGTCCAGACCGGCCTGTGCTCTGTGAGGAAAACAGGGAACAGCTGCCACAGTTCCTCCAGGCTCATGCCGGAAAACGGATCCTGTCTATCCTTCATCATCATATCTCTCCAATTGTTTCTCCCATTCCTCCTTTACCCCTTTCATCCTGCGGAAATAAGAGCTCATCTCATCCGCCATGCCTGACAGACGGTTTAGGAGCGTGGAGAAATCCTTTAACATTTCATCGTCCTGGAAATAGGGGTATACGATATCATGGTCAATCTCACTCCAGCCCTCCTCGAACAGGGTTCTTCCCTGGATCTCCACATAATATCCCTTATATTTGATGATATAGTGGAGGGAGCGGTATATACCGTTGGACTTAATCTCAATCAAATTCTCGTCATAAATCCTGGTGTCCCCGTTTCTGCGGTAGACCTTTGGCCGTTCCGCGATGTAATAATGCCCGGTGTCCTCATCAAAATCCTTTATGCGGTCCACCACATATAGATCAGGGTTATTCTCAAATACACTGGTTATATATTTGTGGAAATGAATCCAATCCTCCCGGTAAAGGAAAAACACACGAATTCCAATCAGGTCCGTGATGTACTTATGGTAATTGCTTCTGTTTATATCCTCAAACCGTTCAAAATGCTCGTTGCGCTTGCGTATGATTTTCTCTATCAGATGGCCGGGATCCTTAGTGCGGTACCGGTAGGAATGGATGCCTGCCCTCTCAATATCATAGAGATAATCGTACACAAAATCCTTACCAATGCTGCGCAGTTTTCCCTCAACAGACAAATAGTCATCATAGATGGCCGCCAGCTCCTCCCAGTCCAGTCCGGCCGCCTTAAGTTCCTCAGGTTCAATGTTGTAGCTTGTTAAAAATTTTTCCTTGTCAATCATCCGGTATCATTCCTCCTGTGTCTAAAATGTCTGCATATCCTTACTGACGCCGTACTTTATCCGTCAATGGGGCTTCATCACCAACGCTCTTTCATCCACTGCCCGCAGGGTTGCCAGTATTCCGTCCAGGTGATCGTACTCATGCTGAATCAGTTCCGACATATCCCCTTTCAGTTCCATGGAGCAATCGTTCCATTCCAGGTCTTTATAATATATGATGCACCGTTTATACCGCTTTACCCTTACCAGCAGGTCAGGAAACGACATACAATCATCCAGCACGTCTATCATTTCCTGTTCTGGAAAGGTAAGCCGGGGATTGATAAACAGCACCGGCGTGTCCAGATGACGGTAAATAATACGTTTCTTCACCCCAATCTGGGGCGCCGCAATGGCCCTTCCCACTCCATAGCGGGCCCTAAATGCCAACAGAGTATCCTTTAAATCCTCCCTCACCTGTTCCATCTGATGAAGCTCTTCTATTTTCACTTCCTGACTGACCTCATATAATTCAGGATTTCCCAATAACAGAATGGTCCGTTCCACCTCAAAGCCTCCCTCTGCGCTGTTTTCGTTCCCGTACAACGCGTTTTCCTAAGTATATCATGATTCCATCCGATTTCCAAATCCCAATTAAAGGGTAAGGCAAAAAAAATCCGGACCGTCTCCTCAGTCGAGACAGTCCGGGTCTGTATGCCTTTTTAGATATTACGCCTGGGGGAACTCAATCAGATTCAGTCCGATGGATTCACTCATCCTTCTGCCTGCGGTTCCGTCAATCACCGTAATGAAAATCTCAGCGGTGGCGCTGATAACCGCCCTGTTCAAATGGCCTCCGTGGCACTCTCCCACCAGCGGATTGCCGATTACCATGTGCAGATGAAGATAGGGGTTTTCTCCCTGCTGTGTAATGTTGCCTGTAAGGGAGGCAATTTCATAGATTCCCTTGAAGGACTTTCCATAATACTTCTTCTCCGTTGTATCAAATACCCCGAGTTCCACCTCACAGGCAGCTCCCAGCCCGGAAACCTCTCCCAGAGCCACCTTTTCTGTTCTGCACACTTCCCGGATACACTCTGTCACTTCCTCGCCCGGATTCAGGCGGAGAATGATTTTTTGTCCAAATCGCTTATATTCCATGGTATTGACTCCTTTCAAACACAGCTTATAATACATTTAACCATTATATATTCATGTATGTAAGATGTAAAATTATATTTTCTATGGTCTGCTCTAATTTTTTGTTATGATTGGCTATGTCTGAGTTTCAAAAATATTCCTTGGGATTCTCCCACATTAAAATTAACATCCCCGTCCTCCCTTCCCATTGTCAAATCCCCTTTACAGGTATATAATTATACTAACAGTTTTTTTATACTATACACCTATAAAGATACTCAGGAGGTGATACAGAATGGATAACGCAATAAAAATACCTGATTGTCCCGTGGAAATGACCTTGCAGCTTATCGGCGATAAATGGAAGGTTCTCATCATCCGGGATTTGCTCACAGGGACAAAACGGTTCAACGAGCTCATGCGGTCAGTGAACGGCATAACCCAGAAAGTCCTGACCAGCCACCTCAGGGCCATGGAACAGGCAGGCCTGATTACCCGCAAAATATATCCCCAGGTCCCCCCGAAGGTGGAATATACCCTGACCGAAACAGGGTACAGCCTGAAACCCATACTGGACTCCATGGTAGCCTGGGGAACGGATTACAAAAAGAACATAGGACAAATGTAAACGCACAAAGAGCCGTGCCCCCGGTTTCTCTCAAATCCGGGGACCATGGCTCTTATATGATCCTTATGTGATCCTTATATGATCCTTATGTGAAATTACTATAATATTATGCCTGTGCAGCCGGCTCCAGTCCTAAAAAAACCGCTGTGTCCTGAAGCGCCTTCATACCGTCAAGACGCCCTAAATCATACATTTGCTGTATCTTCTCCGGTCTGTTTTCTGTCCGGCTGATTTTAATAAGACGGCTGGGACGTATGACAAAGATTTCCCCGGCAGACTCCATGCGTCTGACCTCCTCCAGTTCCCGGTTATACATCAGATGGCGGCACTCCATGGTTTTTATAAATTCGGGGTATCTGCGGTATACCCTGCGGATAGCGGGGAGCATTTGGTTTGGCTTTTTGCGGTAACCATCCGGCCGGGTAAGTATGACCAGGCTTCTTTTAAAGCCCATTTTGCGGAATGCAGCTACGGGAATGGAGTCGGATACGCCTCCGTCCAGCAGCTTCTGTCCGTCTATCTCCACAATCCTGGAAACCAGAGGCATGGAGGCGGATGCCCTGATCCATTGTATGTTCTCCCCCCTCAGGCTGCCGCATCTGTGGTATACCGGCCTGCCGGTTTCCACATCTGTGCAGGTGGCATAAAACTCCATGGGCGAAGCCTCAAAGGCGTCATTGTCAAATGGGTCCAGCCGCTCCGGCAGTTCGTGATAACAGAACTCATTTCCCACCAGATCGCCGGTCATTACCAACGACCGGAAACTCATATACCGCGGGTCGCGGCAGTACTTCAGATTATAGCGTATGGAGCGCCCTGCCTGTCCCGCCACAAAGCTGCACCCATGGATGGCTCCTGCCGAAACTCCTACCAGACCGTCTGCCTTAATCCCATGTTCCAATAATACGTCCAATACGCCGGCGGCGTAAATGCCCCGCATTCCGCCGCCTTCCACAACAATTCCAGTTTTCATTTCCATCTACCTCTTTACAGGCGTATTTTAGGAATTAGTTCTTACCTCATCCCACTGGCCATGGCCTGTCAGCCAGTTCAGAGCCTTGTGCCACTCCCTTACCACCCCGGTCTTCATGCCCACAGGCTCCGGCAATTCATGGCGTCTGGCATTGATGCAGGACCATTCCAGACAGGAAATAAGGTCGCAGGCATCCAACAGCTCTCTGGGGCTCTTAGGCCTGGACTTTGCCATGATTTTACTGATACTGGTGCCATTTCTCAGTAGCTTTACCAAATCAGCGGGATTGCAGGGATGATCCGGGAATCCCAGCTCCTCCACCAGTCCCAGCGCCCATTCTACCACATGAAGGGATTCATACTGCCTTAAGAAAGACAGGATTTCCTTCCTGTCGGGAGCCGTATCGTGTAGATACTTCCACTCCTTTGGAGAGAAATAATCCTGGGTATTGTTATTATCAATATAATCCATCAGGAAATTCTGTGCCTTTTCCATGCCCTGTTTTTCATCCAGAAGGCATTCCGAATAAATGGCAACGCCCATAATGGCCAGTGCCCTCTGAGCAGTCTCCTCCAGGGAGGGGCAGGTTATCTGTGAAGCAGGCGCAACTGCGGGCAGCCATCCTGGTACATAGATTGCATTTCCGATAAGCGTCTGCATGGTGCGCATCCTGCGGTCCACCTGCTCCTGGGTGATATCCTTTCCGGCCTTTAAGTCCGGCTCCTGATAGGGAAGATAGCGGGTAAAGGCGCTTCCGCCCTTGTCGGACAGAATCAGTAGCTTTTCCCCATTTTCCCCGCTGCAGAACATGCCGTCCTCTTTCTCATCCTGGTTCTGAATCAGGATAATTCCCTCCAGATCGTTTAAAATGGACACGAACATATCCTCAATCATGGTCTTCTTGTCCTCAATATCCTCTTCGTCCTCCACGTCAAAGGCATATTCCACCAGCACAAAACTTCTGGCCCGTCCAATCTGGTACAGCAGGTTGGTCTTAACATCCACAACCCCTGTTTTAACCTGATAAAAATGGTCGCAGGTTCCCTCCACCTGTCTCTTTATAAACTCCTCCGCCTTTTCACCGGCAGACTCGCTGGCCACTGCCAGACGGATTTCTATATCTCCGTTATGCAGTACAAGGGTATCTCCCTTTCCCTCCGGGTCCAAGCCAAAGGTTGTACACAAAACCTGAATGATTTTTTCCTGTGACGGGATATCTGAGAAAATGAAGGACTTGCCTTCATATCGCTTTGCTGGGGCTGATGTCATATTCTCTGCCATTACAGGCTCCGTATTCTGATTCTTATCATTTTCAAATGGTTCCATATAATTCTCCTTAATTCTTTCGTTGTCTGCAACATTTTGATTATACTATGTTTGGCGGAAAAACACAAATTAATCCTTCTATGATAATCTTTCATCCCCCTCCCCCATTTTTTTCCAGGTCATATTGACTTATTTTTAATGGCAATATATAATATTTTATAGTGATATGTGACAACTCCGTTCCAATAAAACCTCCCAAATTAAGTGAGGACCTCTATGAAAATGTGTAAGAAAAATATTTGGATCTTGCTTTTTCTCGCGCTGTGCATCCCTTGCCTGTTAGGTCTCCTATATAATTCCTTATATAAGCAGGAAAAAATAATACCTATCCCGAAGCTGGATGATGCTTCTGTCCGAATCGGTTTTTCCCAAACAGATTGCAGCAATCCATGGCGGGCAATACAGCTTATGAGTTTCAAGGAATCGGCAAAAGCACATGGATATCAGCTAATATATTATGAACCGGAAGAAGATACCTCAGAATGGCAGCTCAAGAATCTCCGACAGCTACTCATGGACCATCCTGATTACCTTGTCATATCACCGAAAGAACTTTCAGCGCTAAAGGATATCCTGATGGAAGCCGAAGCCATGGGGGTGGGTGTCATCTTTGTGGATACAGACCATGTATCAGATCCCGATATACATTATCTTACCCGTATAAGTTCCAGTTACCCTTCTGAGGGCCGGCTATCCGCCCGGATTCTGGCTGATTTTTTTCAAGGAAGAGAGGCACGTATCCTGGAATTAACCGGCGAACCGGATTTGGACTATACCCCTGTACGTTCCGATGCCTTCAGTCAGGAGCTTGCATGTTATCCGAATCTTACCCTAGTGGATACAGTGGATGGCAGTTTCGACAGTGAGGCATCCATGAAAATAATGGAGCGGATTATTACTGACTCAGAAACTGATTTTGACGCGCTTTTCATTCACAGCGACGAGGCCGGGATCGGCGCCCTGCAGGCTTTAAAACTAGCAGGCAAGGATGTCCACACGATACCTATTGTATCCATCAATGGAAGTCAGGATGCACTAAAAGCTATCATAGCCGGTGAGTATCTGGCTACGATAACCAGCAGTCCCAACGTAGGGACCGTAGTCATGTCCGCCATATCCCAGCACAGGGCTGGCTATAAACTTCCCAAATGGGTCATCATACCTAATAAAATATATGATCGTACCAATGCACTGGAAAACTATAATTACGCCTATTAACGATGGTACAAATAAAAATGAAACGACTACACATGAAATTCCGTACAAAATTAATCCTAAGCCACCTGACGATTGCATCCATCCCTTTATGCATACTTCTAACAGTATGTACCCTGTTCAGTGTCCGGGTACTGACACAGTTAAAGGTATCCCACATGGCAGAAATAAGCAACATACTGATCACAAATCTTAATACAATTTATGAGGATGTATGTAATTCATGTCAGGTCGTAGCAGACAATATGAGTATCCAGGGTTATCTGCAAAATGACTATTCCAGTCTTCCTGCATTGTATTCCGCTGATCTCACAGCCAGCCTGGAGCTGACATCATTTGCAAAGCAAAACAAAAACCTCTCCGGTTTGTATGTCATTGGCTCAAATCAGCTGGAGTTAAAATCAACTAATATTTCCTTTCTGAAAAAAAACTTTTTAGATGAATCCTGGTTTCACCAGATTATAAATCAGAATGACATTGTAATATTTCCCCCTCACGAAAATTCTTATGTAGTTAAAACAGTGGATGAGTCCTATGTCACTGTCGGACTTACTATTTACGATAAATCTTCTGGTAAGAAATGCGGAGCTGTACTAGCCGACATTGATACTGAGATAATTTATAATTTATTGGATACAACTTCTGAAATAGCTGCTTTTCTCATTGTTGACACTGATAATCAGGTTCTTCTGGAATCCAACCATTCCATCAATCTGGAGGATTCCATGGACTGGACACCATACCTGAATCATACTTCCGATGATGCAATCAATATACGCAACCGACAGTTCCGAATCTGGACTGACGAAATATTTGATGGTAAATGGAAACTGATATCCATTTCTGACGTCACCAGCATAAAAATGCAGTGGTTTGGTATTTTCATTCCTATCATTATTACAACGGTATGCATCATATTGCTCATTTTCTTAATCAGCTATTATTACTCCCGGCGTATGCTGGCCCCCCTAATGGAACTCAGGGATTCAATGCGTGATATCCAGTCCGGCGATTTATGTGTGGAGGTCTCATCCCATAGGACAGATGAGATTGGTGAGCTCTGTAATGCTTTTAACGATATGGTTTATGAAATCAGGAGCCTGACGGATCGAGTATATAAAAGCCAGGAACTTTTACGGGAATCGCAGTTAAAGGCTCTTCAGTCTCAAATCAACCCCCACTTTCTTTATAATTCGCTGGACTCTGTCATTTGGCTCATGCGTCTGAAGCGCCAGGACGAGGCTGTTACTATGCTTTCTGCCCTAAGTAAATTGTTCCGAATTGCACTCAGCAGGGGGAATGACTTAATCATGGTATCAGAAGAGATATCACATGTTCAGAATTATCTTGTCATACAGAGCACCCGGTATAAACAGAAACTGAATTATACGATTAATTGCTCTGAACATGCCAGCTCCTGCATTACACCCAAACTCATCCTGCAGCCCTTGGTTGAAAACTGTATCTATCATGCTTATACACCGGAACAAAAACCAGTCATGGTTCATATCGACGTTGAACTATGCGGGGAAACAGTCGTCTTTCGCGTATCAGACAATGGTAGTGGGATGGATGAAAGCAATTTATATCAGCTGAGACAATGTCTGGACCTTAACTCTTCTCATGATAACAGCCGTGGTTACGGCCTTAAAAATATATATACCCGTCTTACTATGTATTTTGGTGATAACTGCAGTTTTAAAATTGAATCCACACGTGGTAAAGGAACGACTGTAACCATCAGAATTCCAAAGATTACAGAAAAGGAAGATATTGAATCTTTTATGGGGTGACGCTATGTACAGTGTAGTATTATGTGATGATGACGAAATAATTCTGGAGGGCTTAAGCGAATTCATACAACAAGAAATACCTGATGTCTGTCTGGCTGCATCTGCTTCCAATGGGGTCTCCTGCAAGGCATCCCTGCATGAAATCAAACCGGATATCCTTATAACCGACATCCGCCTTCCTGACTGTCTGGGATTTGATTTAATTGAGTGTGCATATGAAGTTAATGAGAATACATCCATCATCATTATAAGCGGATACGATGATTTCAAGTATGCCCAAAAGGCGTTAAAATCAGGCGCTCTTGGATATATTTCCAAGCCCATTGATTTGGATGAATTTACAAGCATTTTGAATGCGGCAAAAGAAAAGTGCAGCCAGAACAAAAAAAATGATTTGCTGAACAGGCGTATGTTCCTTTCAGATATACTGGATTTCAAGCTTACCGATGCAGGCGAAATCAATGCAAAAGCACATTCGCTGAATCTGGATCAGGACATCCTCCATGCTATAGTAATCGCAGAGCTGGATACAGACAGTTTTCATTTTAAGCAATACGGTCTCCACAGGCAGCAGCAGGCATTTCATGACTTCTCCAAAACAGCTGAGCAGTATCCCTCAGACAATTTTTTTCTCCTTAGGCACACCATGCAGCAATATGTATTTCTGGTACATGCACCTGACAGGGATGCACTGGAGTTGAAAATTCGTGCTTATCATTCCGGGGTGCAGGCTTGTCTGAAAGAATCCTCCGCTGCGGCCGTAACCATAACTTACGGACGATTCATATCCAGCCTGTCCAATCTGCGTCAGTCCTACATGGAGGCACTCGCTGCCATGGACTACAAATTTATCATCGGAACCAGCGAATGCATTTCCTATAAAGATATCCGCACACTTGCCGCTCCAGCTGTTTCCGAACCCCAGAACCCCGGACTGCTGCAAATGGCGGATATCAGCATCAACTCTCGGGATCAGCTTAATGGTCAGCTTTTCAAACTCTATCATGAGCTGATTTCATGCGGTCCGGACTCGCGCTCTTACGCCCAGATCCTTCTGAAACAAATGGCTGTATCACTTTCAAAAGAAATACAACAATATGACATCGCCTTAACCGATATATTTTCTTCACCCATGACAGAGTTGGAGTCCATGCTTCAGGCTGGCAGCCTCAATCTCATGTTGAATAAATTCCGGTCTATCTATGAAACAGTTGCGGACTTTATAGAACATCAGCAGCACAACAAGTATGCAAAAACCATAAACAATGCCATTCGCTATATACAGGATAATCTCAGCAAACCAGGCCTGAATGTGAATGATGTTGCGCGCCATATATATTTAAGTCCAGGTTATTTCAGTCTGATTTTTAAAAAGCAGACGGGCGAGACTTTTTCCGACTATTTAATCCGGCTCAGGATTGACAAAGCCCGTGAGCTGATACGACAGAGTAATCTGCGTTTTTTTGAGATAAGCACTATGGTTGGCTATGAGAATGTTTCCCATTTTAATGTTATTTTTAAGAAGTATACCGGGCTTACCCCATCTCAATACCGCAAGCAGAATACATAATTACAGGAAGGGCTGTCCACCAAACTTTGGTGAAACAGCCCCATCCTTAAATAAACTAAATTTGATTGGCATAGGATGAATACTCCAGACGGAAATTTTCGCTCTGGTCCGGATACCGGTAACGTTTGATATCCTGATCCTTTGGATAGTCAAACCGTCCGGCACACCTCATGATTACTGTCTTTGATTCAGGACATATGTCCTCACATATGCTTTCAAACTGTCTTACAAGCATATCCGGGTCTGCGGAGGAATTGGCCCAGTTTTCCCAGTGGTCCGGTATAAGCACTTTGGCCTTCAAAGCTTTGCCCAGCCTTGCCCCATCATACGGTGTCATTTTATCAAAGGCTCCCGGTGCATTATAACCAATATCAAAAACAGCCACATCTATATCATATTTCTTTCCAATGGCAACATATGCATCATTGAACCATGTATCCCCCAGAAACAGTATATTACCCGCTGATGTTTTAAAAAGGAAAGAGCAGGCTACCTGGTTATAAGGCTGTGCTTCCCCGTCTCCTGTCTTTGTGGCACAGTCATCATAATTGGGCAGGAATACAATTTCTGCCCCAGGCATATGAATACTCTCTCCCACATGCGCCTCTACGATTCTATCTTCCGGCACTTCAAATTCATGAAGGCGCTTAACTGTTTCCGGCGGAGCAATGTATCGGGCATCTGTAGTCTGCATAGTACCTTTTATTGTATAAAAATCGCAATGGTCATTATGTACATGGGTACAAAAAACTCCATCTACCTTGTTAAATGAAAAAGGATCAATGACCTGCGGATTCAACCGCAGCCAGTTCATACTGGGCGCTCCATTCTGTTTACACACTCCGCAGTAATCAATAGTGGTATAATGCGAAGGACCGCACCACTGGTCGATGAGGAAAATGCCGCCTGCATCTGTCTTAAGAACCCAAGATGGCCCTCCACACCACCAAAGGCTGACCTGCCCCTTCGGCACCTCATAATTCTCTATCTCATTATTGAGGAATGTACCCCACTCCGGAAATGATTCCAATATCCACTGTTCCCGTGTAATCTCCCTATTAGTTCTGATGTAAACACCTGATAATAAACCTCTTCCGTCTGTTTTTTCTATACTCATATTTATTCCTTTCTGCCTCTCGGGCATGATTCATAGTTTACTTAATCCCTATATGCCTGATATACTGTACACCTGTCACTCTGACAGTTTGCTGCACATACATAATCACAGCCGTTTACATGTACTACTGTTATGTTTGCAGGGCCTGTCCCCTTATCTATAAGACTCGCCTTATACTCCCCATTCTCTAGCGAAACCAGATAAGACTCCATTGCATCTCCCCTGTAGCCCACGATAAAACCCGGGTGTCCGTTAAGCATACCACCCCAGATTGCATGTCCAAATTCATGCTTACCCGGCAGCTCATATATGACATTCCAAGTCTCTCCTATCCTCTTATATATCTGGAATCTGTCTCCATGAAACGGTGAGATGACTCCCATTTCCCACTGACCATCCCCATCTATATCCACTATAACCGCATCACTGGCCGGTGTGTCAATATAACTTTGCTTTTCCCACATACCGCTGACACCTTTAGAGGGGGTCAGAAGAAATACACCGCATCTGCCTGATACCAGCACTCCTGGTATTCCGTTTTTCTCTGCTCTGGTCAGTCCGTGATTCTGGAATATTCCATTACAGATGACATGAAATTCTGTTATTGATCGGCTGATATAATCTATCCGTCCGGCATAGATGCTTCCCGGTGACTCCCAATCCTCCTGATACCGTTTTGAACCACACAGAGAGGCCGCAATTAGTAAATCTTCCCCTTTGTAATGAATCACCTCGATCCGATGGACAAATGGTAATTGCTGTACTTCTTTATATTGATACCCCTCATCTGTTTTCCACCCCCATACGATGACTGCATTTTCGGACTGAAACACTGGAAAAAATCTCTGTATCGCCAGAAACTCCGCATCTTCTCCTGGCAAAGAAATAACATTCATACATCCGCCTGGTGACTCGGACAGAACACAGGTCTGAAAACTGTCCAAATCCAAACTTATTATTTTACCGTCTCCCTCCTTCTCTGAGGCAAAGACAGCCTTTTCCATTCCATTCTCCACTAATCTTCCAGCCGCATAGCAGCCTGGAAGCTTCAGATCAAACACATTTTTAAACTCCACCTTAACGCTCCTTGTCCTTTGCATAAAGCACAATTAGTAAAATGAGAATTACTCCCTGAATCACTTGTCTCAGAGACTCCTGCACATTTAGTACAGTAAGAAAATCTGTCAGTATCACCATAAGCAAAACACCTGCAATGGTACCAAAATAACCTCCTTTGCCTCCCTTCACTGAGGTACCGCCAATAATGACAGCGGCAACATTGTTAGGATGGTATGTATCTCCTACCTCTAAATATGTGGTCCCCGTATAGCCCACAAGAAGGAAGCCTACCAATGCATATATTACAGCTGCTATGATGAAAATGGCTGCCTTCGTCATCCTAACATTAATACCAGAAAACTTGGCGGCAACAGGATTCGCACCCACTGCATATACATTACGGCCAAATTTTGTGTATCTCATGAACAGGATAAACCCTGCTGCTATGACTAACCATAAAACAGCTGTTCCGGAAAATACGCCAACCATATTGGATGAGGTCATCCGTGTCAGTGCAGGCGACGTACTTCCCTTTGGTGCGCCTCCTGTATAAACCATGGCAAACCCTTCAACAATGGAACTCATGCCTAATGTCATGATAAATGCAGGTATGTTTAATTTACTGACCCCAAAAGAGGTACAGATTCCCACTGCCAGCCCTGCCACGATTACAATTAGAAGTGCCGTTAAAATATTGGCATCTTTTCCCATCAATACTTGTGCGCCCAGTATATTACCCAGTGTTATGACTGCTGCCACAGACATATCTATACTGCCAGTCAGCATGACCAGATTTTGACCGATACATACCAATCCCAGGAAGGAGGCTATACGCAGCATACTTGCGATATGGGTTATCTTTAAATAGCCTGGAGACATTATGCTGGCTATAATCAATACCGATACCAGTACAATGTAAATCAGATACTGGGGCTGAAAAAGAATATTCAGCCAATTTTTTTTATTGCTTTCCATTCCTCTTATTCCTTCCATATCTCGTTTCCTCCCGGCTTAATCCGATGCATTCTTTACTGAACTGATAGCCAATGCAAAAATCAGAATAAAACCTTCTATCAGGAATTGATAATAGGATGATACACCATTGAGGTTCAGCATATTGCTAATCATGGATAATATGAAAACGCCTATCACCGTACCTATGATATCTCCTCTGGCTCCAATCAGAGAAGTCCCTCCTATTACAGAAGCAGCCACCGCATTAAGAGAATAATTCCCGCCAATCGTAGGGTCACCTGAATTGATATAGGCTGCCAGAAAAATTCCACCAAGGGATGCAAACATACCGGAAAACGCATATGTCTTTATCTTGACCCACTTTACATTGATACCTGTAGAATAGGCGGATTCCTCGTTTCCTCCTACGGCTCTCAATTGTCTGCCAAATGAAGTACTATTGGTCAACAACCTGGCTGCAATCATAAGTATTACTATGAATAAAAGAGCCAGAGGTATATTAAACCAGGTTTTCCTCATTAAATTTCCAAAACCGCTGTACACACTTCCTGATGGCATCGGCATCACATAGAGGGCTAAACCTGAATACACCACCGTCATGGCTATGGTCACTATCATAGGAGCCAGCCGGAACTGGGCAATTATAAAACCGTTCAATCCTCCACATGCCGCACCGGCAGCAACTGCGCCAAGGACCGCCATCACCCACCCTGTCTGAGACTCAGGTTTCATCAGAGATACACATACCACATTTGCCAATGAGACCACTGCCCCCAAAGAAACATCAATTCCTCTTGTAAGCAGAACCATGGTCTGCCCATAGGCTACCATCATAAGTGGAAATGCAGCAAAAACAATACTTTTAAAATTCCTCCATGTCCAAAACCGGTCACTCGACATACAGTTAAAACAGATGAACAGCACCAGGAATGTCGCCGCGAATAATACGCGCGAATATCGATAGAGGAAATCTTTATCTTTTAAAATTACCAATTTAGACCCCATTTATATTCCCCCTCATTCATCGGAAGACAGTCCCATGGCACAACGCATGATTATCTCTTCCTCTATCTCTTCACCTTTTAACTGTGCAGATATAGCGCCTTCATACATGACCAGGACCCTGTCACTCATGCCGATTATTTCCATCATATCGCTGGAACAAAGAATGACTCCTATTCCCTGATTAGCCAAGTCTCTCATGATTTTGTAAAAGTCGCTTTTAGCCTCTACATCAATTCCTCTCGTAGGATCGTTAAACAAAATAATCCTGGGAAGAATGGCCAGTTCCTTGCCTAATACAACTTTCTGCTGGTTTCCACCGCTGAGGCTGTAGACAGGGTCACCCAGTCGATAGGCTTTTATATTTAACGTTTCCTTCATTTTCTGGGCAAACTGTCTTTCTTTTTTGAGATTTATAAATCCCAGCCTCATCCGTTTCTTCAAGGAGCAGACAGCCAGATTATGCTGAATCGGCAGAATAAGCATAAGCCCTTCACGTTTTCTGTCGCCCGGTACCAGAGCAATCCCCTCACGTATTGCCTGTCCTGCATTTCTTATCTTTTTAACCTTACCCATTATTTCCAGGCTACCTTGCTTTAGCGGATAAAGTCCGCTCAAAGCATTTAAAAGTTCTGTCTGCCCATGTCCCTGCAGTCCTGCGATTCCCAATACCTCGCCTTTTTTGAGACAAAAGGATATATCCTGCAGCCTGCTGCCTGTTATATGTTCTGCCCTGAATATAATCTCATTGCCAATTGTCCCTGCTTTTTGGGGGAATACATTCTGAAGCGGCCTTCCCACCATCATGCGAATCAATTCATCCTTATCAATTTCTTTCAGCTTTCTGGTCCCTATAAATTCCCCATCTTTGAAAACAGTAACGTCGTCCCCTATTTCAAATATTTCTTCCATTCGGTGAGAAATAAAAAGTATTGTCTTTCCCTTTTCCACCAAATTTCGAATGATTTGGAACAACTTCTCGACTTCCTGGATAGCAAGAGATGAGGTCGGCTCATCTAAAATAATTAATTCCGGAGATTTTAAAAGGACCTTCAGTATTTCTGCCATCTGTTGTTCTGCCACAGATAATCTTCCAGCTATTGCTTTTGGGTCTATATTGATTCCATATTCTTTCATCAACGCCCTGACACTGGCGGTGATGGATTTTCTATCTATCAGGCCATGTTTACGAGGTTCCACATTCAGATACAAATTTTCCTCCACAGTCAGTTCACCAATCAATGTCAGCTCCTGGAATACCATGGCAATCCCCAGTTCCTGTGCGTGCAACGGACTATGTATGGATACTTGTTTTCCATTTAGAAAAATTTCTCCTTTATCAGCCTGATGGATACCGGCTATCACCTTTAAAAGTGTGCTTTTTCCTGCACCGTTTTCCCCCGCCAACACATGAACGGTTCCTCTCGTACAGGAAAAATGCACATTCTTAAGGGCCTGATTCCCACCAAAGGCTTTGCTGATATGATTCATTTCCAACATTATTTCATTCATCGTGCCTTCAGCCTTTCGTCTTTAAAGCGCTAATCTTCTCCATAAAGCTCCTGAAGTTTTTCTTCCGAAAGTATGGAGGGTGCCCAGTAATTATCAGACAAGTCTGTCCTTACCACATCTTTAAGTGTCTCATCTGTTACAGTTTCAATTTCAAACACGTTTTCCCTCTTATATTCTCCTCCGGTAATGGCTTTAAGTCCTAAATCCAATGCCTGCGCACCACTGGTATTTGGTGATATAGGACACACACTGGTAAACCCTTCCGACTGTCTCTCATTCCACATTTTAAGAAATCCATTATTGGCCTCGCCTGTGATTGGCACCAACTCTAATCCCGCAGCCTCATATGCATCCACACACGCTCTGCTCATAGCTCCGCCAAGAGATAAAATTCCATCAATGTCATTGTATACAGAAATTATGCTCTCTATAGCCGCCTTTGCGGTTGCATAGTCATAATCACAATAGGAAAGTGCCGCTACCTCAATATCAGGATATTCCGCAAACACTTCGTTAACACCATTGACACGCTGCTCCGCGTTTTTTGAACCAGCTTGTCCAGCCAATACCACTACCTTTCCTTTTCCCCCAATCTTATCAGCCAGCCATCTTGCATCCACCCTGCCAAACTCTGTATTATCCAGTACGAGGGATGCCGTCACATTGTCCGTATCCACCCCTGCGTCAAACGAAATTAAGGTAATCCCCTCTTCCATAGCCTCGTCTACTACTGGCACCAGGGCTGTAGGTGACGCTGCAGTTAAACAGATAATATCCACTCCCATGGTAATAAGATCTTCCATATCACTGATTTGCTGTGCTGTATCCCCATCTGAATTGGTTATATAGTATTCTTTAATCAAACCAAGTTCCTTATATTCTTCTGCTACCTGACGGAAGGTTTCAACCATCTGAACCCTCCATGTATTACCCAGCGAGAAATTACATAGAGCCACTGTATATCCGCCTTCCGGCATGTGTGAGACATCAAAACCCGCAATTGTCTTCTCTATGGTTTCCTCCATCTGTGTCTCTTCCTTCTTTTCTTCCGATGTTTTCGTCTCTGTCTTCTGTGTTGTCTCCCCTGCTCCTGTTGTGTCTGTAGCTGTATTCCCTTTACATCCCGCCAGACTTACCACTAATGCAATGCTTACAAACAATGCTGCTATTTTTTTCACCCTTTTTCGCTCCTTCTCTTTTTTTCTAAGACGTCTTATGCTTGTATTATAAGCATTCCCGGTGTGACAGTATATTTGATTTGGCAATATTTTCTTTTGGTTTTCCAATATTTCATCTGTAATCTATCAATTATTCCAAATAAAACAAATTATCTGATTGCAGTTCTTTGATATTCTATGTTATAACCTATGCCCATCATCAAAAACAGCCCGGCACACTATCTGTACCCGGCTGTCCATACATAACCTTCTATTTCCTGTTTTCCTTATTTATTTTCCCAACGTTGTTTCCCTTCAAAATAATCCGAAGCCACCATCCCATAGATACACTCATCGCATATCCCCTGATTATTCCACCCATACCGGCGGAGGGTGCCCTCCTTCTTAAGCCCGCAGGCCGCCATAACCTTTCCGCTGTTCACATTGTGTGTATCGTGCAGGGCCTCCACGCGGTTGGCACCCTCCACCTCGAAAAAGAACCGAATCAGTTCCGCAAATGCCTCCTTCATGATTTTGTGGCCCCACCAATTCCTGCCCAGGCAGTATCCCACCGTCACACGGCCCGCCTTCTGGTTAAGCTGCGGAACAGAAATGCTTCCGATGACATTTCCCTCGTCTTCCTTCCGCGCTATGGCCCAGGTGTAAAAATCCTTAGACTCGTATGACTTAATCCATCCCTCCAGAATTTGCTTTGTCTCCTCCACATCCTTGTGAGGTTCCCAGGAGAGGTATTTCGTGACCTGGGGATCGTTTGCCCAGTTTCTAAACATGGCGTCAGCGTCCTCTATCACATAAGGGCGCAGCACCAGCCGCTTTGTCTCCATTCTTACGGTTCCGGAATTCTTCATAAGGTTCCTCTCCTTTCCTGCACATACAAAGGATGTGCGCAGCATGATTGACTGGCAGCAAAATATTATTCTCTAATATAGCACACATCCCGCATTTTAGGAACCCTTGATATTCTAAATTATTTTATATAGCCATGCTCTCTGCCGCTTGCTCCATCCACTACTTGCTCCATCCACCGCTTACTCCATCCCGAAATACACCTTTAACGCCCTCCCCATAAACTCCGATGCACCTTCCCCGTATTTTCTGTCTGTTATTTCCTGAAACGCGGGATTCGTCATATAATTATTGACCATGAAGGACCAGTAGCTGCTGCCCATATCCATTCCTCCATTGCTTTCATTGATAAGTAATACCAGTTCACCGGCTATCTTCTGTACTTCGTCCGAACCGGCTTCCTTACTCAAATCCGCGGTAAGCTTCTTTGTCAGCGTATCCGTTTTATCCACGGCCTCATCTGCCTCTTTCTGTGTGAACCCAGGTCCATTTTCCAGAAAATGCTGCAGATTTTCCTCCATGGCCTTTGTGAATTTCTCAATGCTGCCATATTGTTTTACTGCCATCTGTGCTATGTGGCCTTCGTTGGCCTTTAACTCAGAAATCATTTCGTCAAAGCTCTCCATACTGCCAAGCTGCTTTATGATTTCTTCCATATGTGTCCTTTTATAATCTGTTAGAACCTGAAAATAATTGCTCATATCAAATTCCTTGAAATCCAAAGTTCTCTCTCCTTTTATAAGTCTGTCCAACAGCTCCAGCAGCGCGTTTAACCTGTCCCTCTTAATCCGAATCAGTTCCCGCTGTTTTTCAAATGCATCCTTCCTGTCATACAAAGGACTTGCCATAACAGCCTTTATTTCCTTTAATGTGAAATCCAGCTCCTTAAAAAACAGTATCTGCTGCAGCTCTGCCACTGCATTTTCATCATACATCCTGTATCCTGCTTCGGTCACCTGAGCGGGCTTAAGCAGACCAATTTCATCATAAAACTGCAATGTCCTAACGCTGACACCAGTCAGGGAAGACATCTGTTTCACTGTCATCATACCAATCATCCTTCTTTCAATTTCAGAGCTTCCGCCTATGATTATCTGCCGGCAGCGGAATATCCGCATCAGCTTTATCTCTTACCACTACTGTACACTATCACGTTACGTAAGAGTCAATACTTTTTAAACAAAAAATTCTTACATGCAAAAAGGAGCTTCCCAAAAGCATTGTCCCCGACATAACGCATGTCCGGTCCTGATTCTGCCTCCCGAAAACCCCTTTCCAGCAGTAACTGGCATTTCGTTGTATGCATCCCTCTGCTGCCGCTGATTTTCCACAGCCGCCTTTATGCAAGTTCCTCCATCAGTTCTTCCTGCAGCTCCTGGTTCACCAATTTCATGTCACCCTCAAACACCTTGGGATATGGAAATGCCATGTCCCCGTATAACTTGCCGAATGCCACGTAGACCTTCTTCCCCTTCAGCGCAAATATAGTCCCTATGCCATAGCGCTTATGCTCCACCTTTTGATTCATAATTCTCATGTTATCTGACTCCTTTCTTTAAAACTTTTCTCTTAACCTCTCTTCCGGCCGTACTTTCAGCTTTTCTTCCGCTCTTACTTTCTTCCTTACTTTCGTCCTTATTTCTAATCCTCTTCTAAATAACCTTTGCCATCTTTTCCCTTGCCAGCCGTTCCCTTGCTGCTTTCCTTCTTTTCTTTAACAATTCCATCTGCTCCTGTTTCCTTTTTGCCTCATATAACTGATAAACCACAAGACGCTGTTTTGCTTCTTCCGTCCGCTTCTTCTTTAATTCCATGACCGCGGCTTCTGCCCGCTTCTGAAGGATTGGATCGTCAAAACAAAGAAATCGCTCAAAGGCATCGGGATATGGAAATACCTTTCTCCCGGCTTCACCATCAAACAGAACCACCATATGGTTCTGTACCACCTCCGCCACTCTTCCAGTCCCATATCTGACATGTTTCACGGATTCATTTTTCATCTTCTCACCTTCCTGCAAAAGCGTTGACTGTTCCCTGCTCATCATCCATTGAGCTCATTGAGCTGCTTCATCCGTATTCTTTCGGATTATCTCAGTCATTATTTTACCATTTTCCCAAAACAAATTTCAAAGGAGAACTTTCTCCTCAAAAAAACTTTGTGAGTTCTGTGCAGAGGGAACCGCTCTGTTTTTGTATACTTTTCCCGCGTTCCACCAGCCTGTTTCTGCAAGCGGAATTAACCTGTTACGCAAAAAATGCCCTCCGGCTGCATGATATGCCGGAAAGCATTTTCCATAAAACTTATTTTCAAGTCCAATCTTTATTCCATCCCTGCAAAAAATCACTCCACTCCCGCTTTTTTGCAAATATCATTGAGACAGCATGCCTCACAGCGGGGTTTTGTCCTGGCTGTACAGACGTCCCGGCCATGGAATACCAATCTGTGGCAGAAATCGCTGCCCTCCTCAGGCGGCACAAGCTTCCACAGTGCCATTTCCACCTTCTTTGGCTCCTTGATTCCCTCCACCAGGCCCATACGGTTCACCAGGCGGATACAGTGTGTGTCCGTCACAATGGCAGGCTTCCCAAACACATCTCCCATAATCAGGTTTGCGCTCTTTCTTCCCACTCCGGGAAGCTTTAACAGGGCGTCAAAGTCATCGGGCACCTTGCCTCCATACTGTTCCTTCAGTATCTTCATGCAGGCGCTTATGTCCCTGGCCTTGCTGTGTCCCAGGCCGCAGGGCTTCACTATCCGCTCAATATCTTCCACATCCGCCTCTGCCAGGGCATCCACATCCGGATATTTGGCGTAAAGGTCCTCAACCACCACGTTCACTCTTGCGTCTGTACACTGTGCCGCCAGGCGCACACTGACCAGCAGCTTCCAGGCATGGTCATAGTCCAGGGTACAGCCTGCATCGGGATATTCTTTTTTCAGGCGGTCTATGATTTCCAATGCAAGTTTTTCCTTTATCATGTCGTATCTCCTTTGTATGCTGCAGCGCACTTCTTTTTAACTTCCTTTTAACTTCTTTTTACTTCTTTGTATCATCCTGCGCTTTTCTTTTCACATACATCTTATTATACATGACACAGGTTCATTTCTCAAGGAAAATACCCTGGAGCAGACTTAAAGACAACGGCTCCGGGGTATTTTATTCCATCCAATATGAAACTTGTTCACACATGATTATTTAACAATAAACGACTTTCTCTTACTCACCACATCAAAGATAACCGCTGCCAGCAGAACGCCGCCCTTTACCACCTTCTGCAGGTTCTGGTCCACGCCCATGATGCTCATGCCCAGATTCAGCACGCCCATAAGGGTTGCGCCCACAATAACCCCGGGGACCGTACCGGTGCCGCCGTATGCGGAAGCGCCGCCGATGAAGCACGCGCCGATGGCGTCCATCTCATAGCTGTTTCCGGCCGTAGGGTTGGCGGAGTTCAGTCTGGCTACCGTGACCATGCCCGCGATGGCTGCCAGAAGGCCCATGTTTAAGTAGGCCAGGAAATATACCCGGTTGGTATTGATACCGGAAAGCTTGGTTGCCTTCTCATTGCCGCCCACAGCATAGAAGTAACGGCCTGTGGTGGTCTTGGAGGCAATATAGCTGTAGATTCCGATGATAACCGCTACCCAGATAAGAGCGTTTGGAATTCCCTTGTACTGGGCCAGACGGAACATGAAGGAGAGCAGGACAACGCAGATGACTGCCATTTTGATCACAACTCCCGTAAGAGGCTCCACATAGTATCCCTTAGCCAGCTTCTGCCGCCTTCCATTGAAAACAATAAAGGCATAGACAACGCAGGCAATAACTCCCACCAGGAAGCAGGTCAGGTTAAAGCCCTCCACAGCAAAGAAATCCGGCACATAGGTATTGAACAGCACCAGAAACTGGTCCGGTATGGGAGCCAGCGTCATCCCCTGAAGCACCACATTGGAAAGTCCCCTGAACATCAGCATGCCGGCCAGGGTAACGATAAACGGAGGAATCCTGACATAGGCAATCCAGAATCCCTGCCAAGCTCCCACTAACATTCCCATGATAGCCATGGCGATAAGTGTAAGGTAAGGGCTGATGCCCATTTCCACCATCATCTTGCCTCCGATGGCGCCCACGAAGCATACCACAGAACCAACCGACAGGTCGATGTTGCCTCCGGTCAGAATACAGAACAGCATGCCGGTGGCCAGGATAAATACATAGGCATTCTGGGCAATCAGGTTGTTTACGTTCTGAGGAAGAAGCATCTTGCCTCCCGTGTTCACGGTAAACAGTATGACGATAACCGCAAGAGCGATAATCATTGTATATTTTTTCAGAACCTCTGAGATTTTCAGCTTTTGATCCATGGTCTACTCTCCTTTATCAGCTTTAAGAATACAGGACATAATATATTCCTGGGTAGCTTCCGAAGCGTCCACTTCCCCGGCCAGCCTGCCCTCATTCATAATATAAATGCGGTCTGACATGCCCAGCACCTCGGGCAGCTCCGACGATATCATGATGACGGACTTCCCTTCCTCCACCAGACGGTTTATGATACAGTATATCTCATACTTTGCGCCTACGTCGATTCCCCTTGTGGGCTCATCCAGAATCAGAACATCCGGCTCCGTAAACATCCATTTTGCCAGAAGCACCTTCTGCTGGTTGCCGCCGCTTAGATTTCCTGCGTTCTGTTCCACTCCAGGACATTTTGTCTTCAGCTTATCCTTGTACTCCACAGCCACCATGTATTCTTTGTCCTTGTCTATGACTCCATGGCTGCTGACCGCTCCCATGTTAGCAAGGGTGGTGTTTACACGTATGGGATTGGACAGGATAAGGCCGTTTCCCTTCCTGTCCTCGGTCACATATGCGATCTTATGGCTGATGGCGTCGTGCACCGTATTCAGATGGACTTCTTTTCCCTCAATAAAAAGCTGTCCCGAAATATTGGTACCGTAGCTCTTTCCGAAAATGCTCATGGCCAGCTCCGTACGTCCCGCTCCCATAAGCCCGCAGATTCCCACCACTTCCCCTTTGTTCACATGAATGGACACATGGTCCACCACCTTCCTGTCTGAGTACAGGGGATGGTATACCACCCAGTCCCTGACCTCCAGGGCAGTATTGCCGATGTTGATATTCTCCCTCCTGGGGAACCGGTCTGTCAGCTCACGTCCCACCATTCCCTTTATGATCCGGTCCTCTGAGATGTCGTCTGTCTGTTTATCCAGGGTCTCTATGGTGGAGCCGTCACGGATGACCGTTATCTTGTCAGCTACATATGCGATCTCATTGAGCTTATGGGAAATAATGATGGATGTCATGCCCTCCTGCTTGAATTTAAGCAGCAGCTCCAGCAGGGCCTTGGAATCATCCTCATTGAGGGAAGCCGTTGGTTCGTCCAGAATCAGCAGCCGGGCCTTTTTGGCAAGGGCCTTGGCTATCTCCACCAGCTGCTGCTTTCCCACTCCGATATCCTTGATCAATGTATGGGAGGACTCGTTAAGGCCCACTGTCTTTAAATAGCGGTCAGCCTCGTCGTATGTCTGGTCCCAGTTAATTGCCATTTTCTTTCCTTTTTCATTTCCAAGGTACATGTTCTCGCCAATGGACATATACGGAATCAATGCCAGCTCCTGGTGGATGATGACGATTCCCTTTTCCTCACTGTCGCTGATTTTATCAAACTTGCACACCTGACCGTCGTAAATGATGTCGCCCTCATATGTGCCGTAGGGATATATGCCGCTGAGCACGTTCATGAGAGTGGATTTACCGGCTCCGTTTTCCCCCACCAGCGCATGGATTTCTCCCTTTTCCACCTTCAGGTTTACATTGTCAAGGGCTTTTACTCCGGGGAAGGTCTTGGTGATATTTCTCATTTCCAAAAGTATCTCTGCCATTCTATCCCTCCTACAACCATACAGGCGGGTGTTTCTCCCCGCCTGTACGATTCTCATCTTTTCCGGCCTGATTGGCCGGTCCATCTGATTACTTTAACTGGTCTTCCGTGTAATAGCCGGAATCAATCAGCATTTCTTTGTAATTATCAATTGTGACAACAACCGGCTCGCAGAGATATGTGGGGATTACGCCTGTGCCGTTATCATAAGACTTGGTATCATTAACTTCTGCCTCTCCGCCCTGCATAACGGCGTCTACCATCTTAACTACCTGTGAGGCCAGGGTACGTGTATCCTTGAATACGGACATAGCCTGCTTGCCTGCAATCAGGTTCTTTACATTGGCAATATCACAGTCCTGACCGGTGATAATGGGATATTCGCCGGTATAGGAGGATGCAAGGGCATTCTCAACACCCAGTGCAGTAGAGTCGTTGGAGCAAAGCACTGCGTTTAAAACGGTTCCGTCGGAGTAATTTCCTGCAATGATGGTATCCATTCTGTTCTGTGCCTTCTCTGAATCCCAGTTAGCGGTTGCCACCTGCTCGAATGTGGTCTGGCCGGACTTTACAACCAGCTTTCCGCTGTCAATGTATGGCTGAAGCACGTCCATGGCTCCGCCGAAGAAGAAGTTGCAGTTATTGTCAGCCGGGTCGCCGGTGAACATCTCGATGTTGAACGGTCCGTCGTTCTCCTCTAATCCAAGGGCCTCTACCAGATATTCGCCCTGCTTCTGTCCTACCATGTAGTTGTCAAAGGTTGCGTAATATGTAACAGCGTCAGAGTTCATCAGAAGCCTGTCATAGGAAATAACAGGTATGCCTGCTTCCTTGGCCTGTCCCAGAGGCTCGCCCAGAGAGCTTCCGTCGATGGATGCGATGACCAGCAGCTCACAGCCGTTGGAAATCATGTTCTCCACCTGGGATACCTGGGTCTGTACATCGTTGCTGGCGTACTGAAGGTCTACCTCATATCCGGCCGCCTCCAGCTCTGCCTTCATATTGCTTCCGTCCTGGTTCCATCTCTGCAGGTCCTTGGTGGGCATTGCCACGCCAACCAGGTGCTTTTCGCCGGATGCAGCCTCATCCTTTGCTGCTTCTGTCTCAGCCTTGGTGTCCTCTGCTTTGGCGTCCTCTGCCTTTGCTTCGGTCTGGGCCTCTGTCTTTGCCTCTGAAGCAGGAGCAGCTCCCTCCTTACTTCCGCATGCCATAAGGCTGCCTGCCATGGCTAATGTAAGCATGGTCACTAACAATTTCTTTTTCATATTGTAAATCCTCCTCCATATGTTTTGATAGTTTAAATATACCACAGCCCGCTCTGGACTTGCTTGGCACCCATCTGCACACTTTTAAGAGGTTTAAAAAAATGCCCTGCAGGATACAGGACATTTTTGCTCAGTTTATTTTATTTTTAGTTAAAAATGTGCTATCATCCGACTGTACACCCTAATTCACATTCAAATACACATCCTCCTTTGCATGAAACCCGCCCTTAATGATAACCTCGTCCATATTTTCCTTTGTGACGGCAATGGGCTGCAGCTCCAGGTAAGGTACGTTATAGGTACCGTCATAGGCAGTGTCCTGCACCTCCTCGATTTCCTCCCCCAGTCCCAGGAGAACCGCGCATTTGGCTGCCAGGCTGGCCTCCTGTTCCACGGATTTAAAAGCCGTCATTTCCTGGGTTTCCTCCACAATGCGCTGACAGGCTGCCAGGTCGCCGTCCTGACCGGTCACGCACACCTTTCCGGCCAGCCGTTCTTCGGACAAGGCCCTAAAGGCCTGGCTGGCCAGATCATCGTTTCCGCAGATGATTCCCTTTACATTGCGATCCAGCTTTAATCCTTCCTTCGTATAGGTATAGGCGTTTTCCGCAATCCAGCCAGGGCAGTTGGCTTCATAGACCACATTGAGATTGCTGCCGGCCAGGGTCTCGTCAATCCCCTCCCGGATCAGCGAAACATTGTTGTCGGTCAGGGGCCCCTGAATCAGGAAGATATCGCCTCCGTCCGGAATATTTTCCAGCATGCTCTCAGCCATCAGCCTGCCCACCTCGGTGTTGTCAAACGATATGTATAAATCGCACCCGGCATTCATTATGAGCCGGTCATAGGAAACCGTCTTGATTCCCGCTTCCCTGGCTTTAATCATCACATCTGACAGCGCCTCACAGTCTCCTGCCACCACCACGATGACATCCACCTGCTTCTTAATGAAATACTCAATCTGGGAAATCTGTTCCTCCACATCCCCGTTGGCATTCTGTACATTGACCTCCGCCCCCAGCTCCTTTGCAGCGGACACAAACACATCCCTCTCCCGCATCCACCGCTCTATGACAAAGGATTCAAAGCTGAGACCAATCTGTACCTCCTGCTCCTCCTGCTCCACGCTGCCTGCCGCCGCGTCCTCTGTCTTAGCGCAGCCTGAAACCGCCAGGACTGAGAACAGGGCTGTGAGCAATATGCAGACAATACTGCCTGCGGTCCTCTTTTTACGTATCCCCATATGGTTTCCCTATCCTTTCCTTAACCCGTCCTAAACCTGTCCTTAAACCTTCCCTGCCCCATTCTCCATCCGTTCCCTGTACTCGCTGGGATTGACGCCCTCGTATTTTTTAAAAATGCGGCTGAAGTAATTGGGGTCGCTGTATCCCACCATGGCGCATATCTGCTTGATGCTGTAATCTGGATTCCGGAGGCAGGCACAAGCCTGTCTCATCCTAGTCCGTGTCAGGTATTCGATGAAATTTTCCCCTGTTCCCTGCTTGAACAGCTTGCTGAAATAGTAAGGGCTTATATTCACCATCCTGGATATCTCGTCCAGGGATATATCCTTCTGGTAATTTTCGTCAATGTATTTTCTCACCGTATCCACCAGGTACTCCATCTCCTTCTTTTTCTCAGTACCCGCGCATTGACATATTTCCCGTGTTTTTTCCAGGAACCAGCGGCACAATTTGTCGCTGTCAGATGCCTCTTTTATCTCCCGGATATAACTGCCTCTGGGCTTTAAGCCAAACTCAGTGCCGTCCTTTGCGCATATCCGGTACTCCAGCTGCATGATGAGCTCCAGCACCTTGGCCTCCAAGTCTTCACGGCAGTCATACCTTCCCTGCATACACGAAAACAGCTCGGCCCCGCAGGCAGCGGCCCCCTCGCTGTCCGCCTTCAGTCCCCGCTCGTAATAACTGTTTTCCAGCTCCTTTGGGTATTCCCCGGCCACGTCCTCCTTCCTGCTTGGGATATCCGTGATGTGGACCACATGGCTGACGCTCTCCCGCAGTGCCCTCAGCGCCTCCCCGTATGACTCCTTTGCATTTCCCAGGGTTTTTGTGCTCCCGATACCGCTGCGGAAATCACTGCCAATGTGTTCCTCCAGCTTCTGGAGCATGGTCCTGGTTCTTGTGATGACCTCCACCCTCTCTTCATACTTAAGCACCGGCTCAGGGGAAGGCACAAACAGCACCACCCGGTTTCCCATGACAGGTCCGGCGATACAGGAAAAATAATCCCTCACAATTTCCCTCATGGCCTGGTAATACTTGTTGGCCTTTACGCTGGATCCGATTACATTGGTCAGCCTGCCGCTCTCATCCCTGTCTCCGAATTCCAGAACCAGGCAGAAACCGTAATGCTCCCTGATTCCCAGCAGTTCCTCGTAGCCGGAGCTGTCCGCGCCGTCGTCCTGCAGCATATTGTAGATAAATCCGCTCTCAATCATGGGAACCACGATTTCCAGCCTCTCCCTTATTTTAAGGTCGTCGCTTCTCTTCTGTCTGGCTTCCTCCACCCGCTGCATGGCTTTCATGCATACGTCCAGGATTATCTTTTTATTGGAAATGGGCTTGGTCAGATATTCCATAACACCCAGGTTCACAGCCTCCTTTGCATAGGCGAATTTATCGTAGGCTGTGATGATAATAATCATCATCTCCTTATCCACCTTGCGTATTTCCTGGATGGCCTGGATTCCGCTGAGTCCCGGCATATGGATGTCCACAAATGCAATATCCGGGTGAAAGCTCTCCGCCATCTCCACAACACCTCTGCCGGTCTTGACACACCGTATATCGCATTCACTTCCAAAGCTGGTGGTAATGATCTTCTTAAGGGACTCCAGCATAATTCCCTCATCATCTGCCAGTAATATCCGAAACATGTCCAATCTCCTCCTTCACCGGAATATGGATGATGACCTCGGTCCCCATTCCGGGACCTTCGCTTACAATCTGGACCAGCCCCTTTTGCTGATAATACAGCTCCAGACGGCTGACCACATTGTCCAGGCCGATTCCCGTGGAATCGCCGTCATCCGGTGTTTCCTGCTTTCTGCCTTCCATAACCTCAAGAATTCTCTCTCGGCTCATACCCTTACCGTTATCCCGTACGCTGATGCGGATGGAGTCCCTGCATCCATGAACCGTAAGAAGAATCGTCCCATTCTCTTCCATGCCGCGGATCCCGTGTCTGACCGCATTCTCCACGATGGGCTGCAGTATCATGCTGGGCATCTTCACATCCAATACCCGCTGGTCTATGGATTCTTTAAACTGTATGTCCCCTGCAAATCTCACATTCAGTATGTAGATATAATTTTCAGCCGCAGCCGTCTCATCCCCTACCGTGGCATCCTCCAATCCTTTCTTTACATTATAGCGGAAAAATTCCGCCATCTTATCCAGGAAAATGCAGGTTTTTTCCGCGTCCTCCATCATGGCCAGCTGGGCCCCCGCATTGAGGGAATTAAACAGAAAATGGGGATTTATCTGGGACTGCAGGTATTTAAGGCGGGCTTCCTTCAGGTGGTTTTCCATCAGGAGCTCCCGCTCCAAAAGCTCCTGCTCCTTCTCAGCCCCCTCCTTTACCTTAGCCACATATTCCTCCAGGCTTCCTACCATCTGGTTGAAGGTCCTGGTGACAATGCCAATCTCGTCGTTGGAATCCGTATCCGGCATCTTTACATTAAAGTTCCCCTGTCCCACCAGATTGGCGGTCCTGGCCAGACTGGTAAGGGGCGTTACCATATCCTTTACCAGCATCCTGAGCACCATAAGCCCTGCCAGCATGACAATCATCAGGATTACCATGTTGAACACCTCCATGTAGCGAAGGGCCTCCCTCATGGTCTGGTAGCTGGCAGAGTTGTTTTTAAACTGCAGCTCATTGAGCTCCGATATACGCGTGTTGATGTACTGATAGAGGGTAAGGGCCCTCTCATATGCCTCCCTGTACCGCTCTACGTTCCGCCCCCGCTTGGCCTGCACCGCATCCTGGGTCATATCCAGATAGGATTCCGACATCATGCGGATGTTCTTTTCCAGGATTTTTCCCGGCTTGTCAATGGTCTTATCGTTCAGGCGTTCTAACAATCCCTGGTATTCCTGCTGGCTTTTGTAATAGCTCTCAAGGCTGTCCGAGCTCTTTACGGACACATAGTCTCCCATGTCCTTCTGCACATGCTCCAGGGCCTCTGACAGCTCGCTTAGGTTTACATTGCTGGCATATACCGTATCCATCTTGCCGGCAATCTTGTTTACCTGGAGATAGATAAATATGTTGCTTATAAATAATGTCAGTATCATAAGGGTCACGGCCAGCAGTATTTTCTTCTCCAGGCTCAGATGGCTCCATATGTTCTTTCCCGGTCTCTCCATACTCATCGCTCACTTTTCAAACAGGCTCTAATCCACATTTTCCTTTGTGACAAACTGCAAATCCACACTGTAATAGGAATTTGCGTGTCCCTCCTGCAGATATTCCTCCAATGCCTGTACACAGTACCGCCCCATCTGCTCCGTATCAATGACAAGCGTTACCGGAATATTCCCCTTCCTGACAGCCTCTAAAATCTGATCTGACTTGTAATACCCCAGGAGCTGCAGCTCCCCCACCTTATTGTAATCAATCATGGCCTGGTAGGCAGCCTCTGTATCAACGGCCTCTGTACACACAAGGACATCCGGGATTCCCTCCTTGCGGAAAAATATGTTCCTTATGGTCTCATCCGCATCCACCTTCCCGGTGGATCGCATGGTCTCCTGTATGAGCCTGACCCGTCCCGATGTGTCCGGTGAAGTCACCAGCAGGTTATTGATCTGTTCTGCTATCTGCACCTGGCTGCTGTTATCCCTGTCGTGGAGCAGAAGCATCACCTCCACATCATCCTTATCCGGCGGCACCAGCTTTAAAATCTGTTCCCCGTACTGCCGGCCCAGCTGGTAGTCATTGACCCCCACAAAACTTATACGGCTGGTATCCGGCGCATCCTTGAGAACCGTGACCACGGGTATTCCCGCCTTACCGGCCTCATTAATCCGCTCATCTATCTTATGGCCGCCCGTGTATTCCAGGATAATTCCATCCACCCCGGAAGCAATGGCCATGTCCATGAGACTCTCTATCTCTATGGTGGAGGAAAGACTCTTTCCCATTAGTTCCACCAGGGCATTGTGCTCCCTTGCAGCCTCCCTGGTGCTCTCGTACACATCCTTCCAGAAAGGCATGTCACAATCCTCCACAATCATGACATAATGGTAGCGGTATTCGTTTCCATCCTCCCCGCCGTCCTTCCCCACCTGATTTAAAACATTCTGGTAATAGGAGCTGGTGACCAGTGTGAGGAACAGCACTACCAGTATTCCAGCAATTACAATTATACGTTCCAAGCGTACCCGGGTTTTCATTGTTTTTCTCTGCCTGCCCTCTCAATCAGCCTCTCTATCCCATCCTCAGGGTAGGACAGAAGCTTCCCCAACTCCACGGCAATCCTGTATCTCTCCTGCCCTGTATAGGAGTGGTCTGCAATCAATCGTTTCTGTTGTTCCTTCAGTCCCATATAGCGCTCCAGCACATCGCCGGTCCGGTAAAAGAGGTAATTATACTTACCCTTATTCAACTCCTCGGGGAATAAATCCGTAATAAAAGCCTCGTCCTCCGGATAAAGCTTCACCCCGTACTTCCTGCACAGCTTTTCTGCATCCTGCAGGTAGGAATCCCGTTCCTCCCTGGTATCGCAGGGGTGGCTCATGGCCAGTGTCTTAAGGCCGGCAGACACCATCTCGCAGAAGCAGTCCATGGCTCCCAGCCCGTAGGAATAGGTGTCAATTACATGTACAGCCTCCTCCCTGTTCACAAACTCATACTCCTCCTTGTCCAGAGACAGGGGTATTCCCGACTTACTGGTCACATTCACGCCGCCATACCATGTGCTGTCCACCAAAAAGATATCTCCAACCTGGTATTCCATGGAATATTCATCATTCTTTTTAATAATCCGTATCCTCTGTCCGTCCATAGCTATTTTCCCCCAGCCACACATTATAATAAAATATCGGTATTCCTCTATTTTATAGCCACCCCCAGTTCCTGTCAATCCAACTTACAAACTGCCCCAAGTTTAACAGCGACTGGTTTAACAGCGGCTTATTTTTTCACACTATCAAATCTCCCCCCGGCGTGATATAATTTAATTATCACGTTCAGACTGCGGTCTTAGCCTTAGAAAGACCCGGTACACGGCAATGGAATGATATACGGGGGGGATGATTATGGTATTAAGATGTTTTTCGGCTCCGGATGAAAAGGTAAATCTCTGCTTTTATCCCTGCAGCTGCGGCACCGGACCGGGAGACCACGATACATACTGCCAGGAATCACTGTGCATTTATGATACAGACTATACAAAGCTCCTGCTGTCCTATCTGGAATCCGAATTCCCGGAATTTGATGTCTGTTGGGATAACCGCATCCCTGCCGGGACCTGGAATATCATAATACAGAAAATCGAAAATGACATGAGCCATATTCATTTCGATGATACTGTCTTTGACTTTTACAGCCGGTTCATCAGCTGGATTGCAGACGCACTGGAGCAGGAGGACATGATTATAGTGGAGGGGAACCAGTAAGTCCCCCACCTCCCAATAGAAAGCAATGTTTTCTGTCAGGCCATCTGCTATGTCTGCAGCGTACTTCTGCATGACACACTGCGCTGATAATGCATACTTTATGCCTCCCAGCCATAATTGCTGATAAAACAGCTGACAGGAGCTGGTATCACCAGCTCCTGTCAGCTTGCTTAGCGCAATCATAGCCTCAAATTTACATCTAGCATGAATTTACGGGCCTCCCGCTCTTCCTGTTCCATAAGCCCCTTCCATGCCTCTGAAAAATCCTCCCATCTTTTTTCACGCAGCAATTTAATTATCTCCTCTGTAAATCCCATGTACCGTAACTGGAGTTTCTGGTTTCTAATCCGGTATAACATAATGGGATATCCCCAGGTCAGTAAACCATACTGTTTTCGATAACATTCACGTATCATTACCATAGGGCACTGGTGCTCAATCCATTTAAAGTACAGTTCAAAACAAAGATGCACCTTGTTTTCCTGCCTTAACAAATCAAACTTTCCGGTCAAACGCTCCTGTGCCTCCCCGCTGCAGGATTTTATTGTATACAATGTTATATCCCTGATTGTCAAAGCAAGCAGCTGGAGGCTTTCCAGGTACAGGCTCATTCCCTCCAGAATCTCCGGCATCCTGAAATTCATTTTGGCCGTCCTCATTACCACCAAAGTACCCTTTCCATGGAATGACTGGGTGACTCCCAGCTGGGCTAAAAGCATCAGGGTACGCCTTACGGTGGCTACGGATACATCATACCGCTGTGCAATCTGGGGTAACGAGGGCAGATAGCTGCCTATGGGATACGCCCCCTTCACCACCTCCCATATGATGCGCCCGGCCAGGGAATATTTAAGCTGGGGCCTCCTGCGGTAAATATTCCATTGGAACGGAATCCTGCTGTTGTCAATTAAATACATTCCGCCCTCTTTCCTGATAAAAAGGGACATATCTTCCACCATTTTTTTATAAGAACCAAAAAAAATCCGTCTCAACCGGGCAACTATCTCTTCTTTGGACGCTTCCGGTTTCAGTGTTTCCTGAATCTCCAGCAATTTATCTGTCAGATACGGGAAACGTAAATATCGGATTTCTTCCCAGAACAGATTCAGAATCAGCTTGTTTTTCAGTGTGCCCAGTGTCAGGCTGTAAAGCTCCACCAGTATGGATATGACCCCCAGCGAAGGGCAGGCAAGCGCATTTCTGATTTTATCCCAGTCCTGATTCGTCCCTCTTCTCAATCCCTCCAGCCACAACGGCCCCATAAGCAGCGGAACCGAATGAATCATATCTTTTATTCCTTCTTCCCTGAGGGCAAAATATTTTGCGGCATGTTCTCTTATCTTATCCGGTTCAGCTTCATAGACAACAATTGCCGTCCGTTTTCCGTCCATCCTTATATACCCTTTTCGCCCAAGCAGTTCCAAAGCGGATTGAACCGCTGTAGGACCCATATGGAAAAACCGCTCTGTCTCCGCAATAGCCGGAAGGTGTTCGCCAGTTCTGTACATCCCGAACAGGATTCTGGTCTCAAAATATTCATAAATCACACGGTAGAGTCCGTCGTCTGTATACATATATTCACAAAAGGCCAACATTTTCATGGGTGGTCCAATCCTATGCGGCTCACTTCCTCCATCTGTAGTTGTTCCACGATATCGTAATATCTCAGTCGCAGCTCCGGATGATTATATTGTACAATGCCTTCTTATCTCCCAGTTTGAAGATTAGACGATAAGTACCTTCCCCGGTGTTCTCAGGAACTGTAATGGTTACAGCAGCATTTCCCTCCCTCTTTGCGCCGTCTCCCTGTCCCAGATCCAAATCGCCGCTTACTTCCCAGCCGTCTGCTTCAATATACGCACCGTCCTCCTTCCTTCTGACTTCAACCTGAATTATTTCCGCCTGCGTAATGTGTTCCATGGAGTATGATACCGTAAATCCAATGGCTGCTCCGGGCGTGGCCACGCGTTCTTCCCCTTGATCAGCTTTCACACTGAGGCCATATACAGGATTCGCTTTTATATTGTAAGTTAATTCTGTACCGGTAATCCTACCTTTACCTGCGTTCACACCTGCTGCAAACAGCTGTGCGCTGATGCGGTTATTTTCCAGTGTCAGACCGGCCGTATCGGTTGTATCCATGATAACTGTATGAGCCTGCCCCCGGTCCAGAATCAAATATACCCTGCCGTTAACAGGGTAGCAGCGTTTTTCTCCGTAGATAAACGCAGTCCCCTTGGGAAACGCCTCACCCTCCGGTGTTGTGAGCACCACTGCCGCTTTGTCTGATAAACGTGTATCCTGCTGGGGAGATACAAAAATGCTGATACGGTGCTCCCCTCTGGCCAGTCCCTCCTGGCTGTCCAGTGTTATTGCAGCCGTTGAATTATTGACTGTAAAATACCCGCCTACGGAGTCAGCTCCCGTGTCATTGCGCAATCTCAAACTGTATTCCCCCGGCATAAGACTGGCTGTTTTGTCAAATGCCGCTATGACTGTAATTGTTTTGGCGGCAATATTTTCATTAAATCGACTACTCCCCCACATCTCTGCAAAATTGTCCAGAGGAATTTTTCCGTCCTTCTCTCCCCCTGTCAGGGTATAGAGATAGTATCGGTTTCCGCTCAGCAGTGTGAGCTTAGCACCGTCCGGCAGCGCGTGTCTGATTCCACTGCTGTCCCGCAGCTCCAGCCACACACTTGAAGCGGCGAGGGTTCCATTCTGACTTCCAAGGGTGAACATCGCAGTAACAGCACTCTCTTGAGATATTACCACCGGAGCTGTATCATTCATACCCTCATATTGTTTTCCGGATGCCATCTGAACAGCCGAAACAATAGATTCTTTCCAGTGAATATTCAGTGTGACGGGAACCTTATTCCCATCTGCGTCAGACAGTGTCAAAATAATTTCGTCTGTGTCCTTAGGCGCAAAAGCACCATGATTGTACAGTACAAAATCTATAGGGGCCTCATACCGGCTGTCCGTTGTTCCGAGTAAAACCGTACCGGCAGATTCTTTATACGTGCTTATATCATATGGTTCGCTCATAAGATTCGCGGTATTCCACCCCTGGCTCTGGACAGGCTTCAGAGTGACCGCCACATCATAATGTTCCAATTCACTGTTTACAGCTTTCAGTGTGATTCCATTTTCAGGTACCTTAACCCCTGCCAGACTCAGGTTTCTGCTGGAATCTGCCGGGATCACCATCCTGCCCGTATAGCTTCCGCTCTCCGACGCATAAAGGTCAATCGTCTGCTCCGACAGCGCACTGGCCCTGGTGACAACCTCCACATTCATGGTTATCTCCTCCGCCAGGATATCGCCCGCGTACCGTTCCACCACCACGCTCACCGTTCCCAGGTTCTGACTTATACGAATTCCATCATTATAATAGGTCAGTTTAAATTCAATGTTCGGAATGCCTGACGTTTCCTGGTCCAGGACATGATATTCCCAATCCTTTCCGATGATTGAATTACTGTTATCTGTTCCGGCCGTCTGGTCTGAGATAACATTTGAAACCACTTCTGTTTTACCGGTATTCTGCCACATCACTAAACCAAAAGTGGAAGCCGGTGTGTTCCGTATCCTCGCTTTTTCCTGCTCCGCGCTCACATCCGGACCTGATGTGATCCACGTTCCTGTTTCCAGGTTCATTGCCGCGTCCACCAGTGTCATTTTGTCTGACAGCGTAATTGATTTGATTGCATATCTGATATTCTCTGTATCACCAACAGGCGGAAGCTCGATGGTTCCCTCTGCCGCGGCAAAGCCATCCTCTCCAATCCCCAGGCTGTCTGAATTGCGGGCTGTCAGCACAACGTGGCGTGTAGCACCGGCATTATCTCCTGCCACCTTCCAGTAGCGGTACGACGTGCCTATATTTGTGTATCCCAGCTCCGTCTTTTCTCCGGGAACCACAAAACCTCCGTCTGATGGATTAAGAGTCTCTGTCTTCGCCCTGGCAAACGCATATGCATCCGCCGTATCACCTGCAATCATATAAAAATATCCTGTAACGGCTCCATACTCTTCCGAGTCCCCCTGGGATGTGTTGGAAATACGGAATACAGTACCGGTGGAAAGTACCACTGTATTTGGGCAATGCGCAAGATCTGCCTGGGTTACCACCTTGCTTTCCGTGTCATCCACGCTTTTCAGATTTGCCACACTGTTGGACGCCGAATCCAATACCAGGGTACTTCCGCCTTCTAAAACAAGACTGTTTCCCAGTTCTCCCAATTTATCAAAGTTCCCTTTATCCCCAATCCGATTCAGGGAATAGGGAGTCGTCTGATTCGAGTTTGCAACATCAGACTGGCCGGCCAGCCGGACATGAGTCTGAATCAGGCGTACCTGATCTGCTCTTTGTATGGATGTAACTGTACCTGTAACCTGTTCCGGCTGTCCGCCGCCAGAGGCAGCCGCGCCAAAATGATCCAGCGTTACCAGACGCACATCACCAGCGTCGCAGGATGCACCGCTTCCAAACACACCGCCCGCAATCTCCATCTTTTTGCCGCCAGTATCCCCCGCGCCAAAACTGTAATCTGTTCCGTCAATATAAACATGAGAAAAACCGTTTACTGTTATGGTATCATAATTCAGGTCAGCGCTGTCACCGCCGTAATCACCGCCCGCATAAACGGAACCGCCCACAGACAGGCCGGAGGCGTCTAAAACTGGTTTTTCCTCTGCATGGGATTTATAATAGTTGCATTTATCAATGGCTCCCAGTCCAATATGGACATGGGTGGAACCATTAACAATTCCCTGGAAACCTCCACCAAAAACCTTACCGCTGACAGTACCGCCTGTCAGATTTACAAATACAAGGCCGGACGCGGATTTCTCATCCTGTTCTCCGCTTTTACCGTCATTACTCAGCTCGCTTCCTCCATAGACATTCCCGCGAACCCAGCCGCCCGTCATATTGACCGTAGAACCCCCGTAAACAAACCGGTCGCCTACTTTTCCCAGCGCACCACCATATATGGAGCCGTTTACGGTTCCGTTGGCCATATGTACAGCCGCCCTCCCATGGGTCAGCCCCGCTTCTCCGCCGCCATAGACGTTTCCTTTGATGGTTCCTCCGCTGATGATTACATTTGTTGAGCCCTCTACCTCAGCTACCTTCCCCCCTCCATAGACATAACCTTCTATTAGTCCGCCTTTTATTTCAACCGTAACCTTTGAGTTCTTACATACCCTGGCAGATTTTTCAAACCCGGCCTTATTGACTCCCTCGCCTCCGCCGTAGATATTACCTTTGATTGTACCTCCATTTACCGTAATATTGGCCTCTCCATCCAGGTATGCATTTCCCTTGCCATAATCCTTTTGCGTGTACCCTTGGCCGCTTGCATATATGTTACCTGTTATAACAGCGTCATTGTCTATTGTGATGTCTGCCTTTCCGGTTAAACTGCCGAAATCAGCTGCCGGGGTTCCATTTACATCGTTGCCGCCATCAACTCCCGCCTCCCCGCCTACGCCCGCGGCGTATATATTGCCTACGGTTCCCGCTGACACGGATATATTTACCTTTGTTGCATCTTCGCCGCTTACTACGTATGCAGCAGAGCCGGAGCCATAGATGCTTGAAATACTTCCTCCCGTCACAATGATGTCCAGAATTCCCTGATACGTCGGGATGCCTGTTGCCCTTCCTGAGCCTGCCCCGTAGACCATATTAACAGTCCCGCCGGAAATATTAATTGAAGTTTTCCCCGTGTACGGCGCCTTCACATTGCTGAATCCCTGGCATCCGCCGATTATTTTGTTTACTGTTCCTCCTCGGATATAGATGCCTACATTCCCGTTCTTAATCTCCCCGCTGGCGCTTCCGGCTACAATGGTGTCAACTTTTGCAGTTCCGTCCACAATGATAACTGCCTCGTTGTTATTTGCGTCAACAGATCCATTGCTCCGTATATATCCTATAATCCTGGCAATACTGCCGCTGCGGACCTGAATGATACCCGGCTTTACTGTCAGAGTACCATCTTTTGATGCTCCGTACAAATACAATCCACTGCATGAAACATTATCCCCTATGGTTATATTGTGGCCATTCCCATATAGATGGTTCATCTTTTCAATGGTCAGTGAATCAAACGTGATATCCTCATACAAATGAAAATCACTTTCTGTTCCCGCTGCAGTACTGAAAAATTCTATGTCTGCCGTAATTCCTTTGATTGTCACCGGAACCGCATGTTCTTTCAGAAAATCAGTTGTATTGCCATAGTCATAATCTTGCATTAAGATAATCTGATTACCGTCTGACGTTCCGCCATCCTCCCTGGTTTTTAATTTTTTCACAGCAGCTTCCACGGTTTTAACCGGGGCATTTTCCAAACCAGAATTGCCGTCATCCCCGCTGGTCTGATTCACATAAACCGTTTCAAGCACAGCCACCCCGTTTGCAGGCTCCGAGTACAATGTAACAGAGCTGGCCGCTGTCATGCTTCTGGTCATCTTCACAGGAGTCACCGCGCAGCGGAACCGCATTCCCATATCCCCTGCTTTCACGGAACGTTTATATACAGGTGAGTCCTCACCTGCAATATCTTCCCATAGACCATCGTCTCCATTTCCATGATTATCAGTCCGGTTTACATCTTCGCCGTATGCGTTCTTATCATCCGGGATATCCGCACCCTGTGCTGAATACTGCCATTGATACAAAAAGGCATAGCCGTCCATGCTGTTTACCGTTTCCCCGGTTTCCTTATCAAACAGGGTGTAGATCGCTGTCCCGCCCTGCCGTTCTGCCCTGACGCCCATCTGATATGTTCCAACGGGCTTCCAGACAGAATACAGGTTGAGATGCTCCTCCCCAGTATCCGTATATGTTCCCGGAACCAGTGCTTTAGCCGGTTCTGTCCCTGGTTCTAATGTCCATCCTGCAAATTTAGCAGTAAAAATGGCATTGTCATCCCATGGGCATTTTATTTCTTCAGGACATTCCGGCAGACACACCTGCCCTTCACAGGCCGGAAGTTCCATCTCCATCATATCATCCAGAATTACCGTAATACAACTGTCCGCCATCACATAACCTGCATATTCCGCCGCCTCAATAAACGTACCATTCTCAGGAGAACATATGACCATACCGGTCTGCCCTTCATAGAAAACAGTTTCCGGATTCTCTATCTTCTGCTGTGAAATATATTCAATATCATAGTCCGGATTTTCAGCTTCAAGGTTTTCCGTTACCTTTTGAGGTCTGCTGTCCTTACCGCCCGTTCCGTTTTCACTTTCAGACGGCAGCTCCTGGTTATGGCTGCCCTGTCCGGCTGCATCACCCGGCTTATCTCCAGATGTTCCAGATGTATCCCCGGCCTCAGTATTGTCCCCACTGTCCATACTGTCATCCTTGGATAATCCGCCTTCCTGTCCGCTGCCCGTGTCAGGGCTGCCCCCGCCATCAGCGTCCGCATTATCACCGCCGGTATCCGTACTACCGCTGTCTACATCTGTATTGCCGCTTCCGGTATCTGTACTACCGCTATTGGCATCCCCACTGCCGGTATCCCCGCTTCCGTTGTTAGTGTCCCCACCGCCGCCGGTATCCCCGCTTCCGCTGTCGGCGTCCCCACCGCCGCCGGTATCCCCGCTTCCGCTGTCGGCGTCCCCACTGTCACCGGTATCCGCGCCTCCGCTGCCGGCATCTCCACTATCGTCACCGGAGTCTGCGCTTCCGGCATCCATGCCGGACTCACTGCCAGAGGAATCCGAATCCCCTTCCGGCATTCCTTCTCCCACGAAAGGGACCTGATGATTTTCAATTCTTGCTATCAGGGAAAGTGTATCCCCATGTGCCGTCTCCTCCTGTTCTGTCCGCTCCGTCTCCTCCTGCTCCGTCTCTTCCGGTTCTGTCCGCTCCGCTTCCTCCTGCTCCGTCTCCCCCTGTTCTATTCTATCCGGTTTCCCCGGTTCTGTCTCCCCCTGTTCTGTCTGTTCCGCAGTTTCCTGCTTGGTTTCTTCTCTATTTCCTTCATTAACAGCGTTCTCATCTCCGGTTTTATCCGCTTCTCCGTTTTGCTCCCCTTCTTCTATCCGTTCCTCAGAGGTTACTTTCTCAGCCTGAGACGGGGTCGCCAAAGTGATTGTCTCACTTTCTTCGGGCTCTGCTTTTTTCCATTCTGTGATTTCTCCTCCTTCAAATTCGTTTCGAATCACAGTGAACCGTGCGGCCTGAGCCGGACTTTCTCCAGAAAACGCATAATCCCCGATTCCCACAATACTTTCAGGCAGTATAAGCTCCCCCTGTAATCCGCCCAGCCCATAAAAGAGACAGCTCCCAATATAGGTAATCCCATCCTCAATGACCAATGTCCGGATTTCATCTGCATATTCTGCAAATGGAGCCGTATCGCAACTGAAATCTCTTGTATCGCCATATCCTTTAACCGTCAGTACGCCGTCTTTCAGAACGGCTTTCACATCACTGCCAATTTCAAAGGTTCTCCGGTTTCCTTCTGTTGCATATGTAAGCATGGACCCAAAGTTCAGATTGCTCAATACAAGAGAAAAAATAAGGCAAAACACCAGTATGCGCTGCCGGTTGTGTCTCTGCCTCCTCAATTGAAATTTCTGGCGTTTTCCATCCATTGCATTCCCTCCACTACATAAAAAATTGACTGTTATTCTGGTTGAGCCGCAGTATTATCCGCCGGATTGGCTTAAATCAATTGCATCGGCAAATGAGTCCTTACCCGATAATCCTATATCAGCCTCTGATTTCAGCAGTACCAATGAATAAATCCCGTATCCGGGCGAATGAAATGTGCATTTATTGTCTTTATAACCAGTGACCCGGATATCCGCTTCATCCGGTATCACACCTGAAGGCAATGTGACGGTTATATCCTTTTCCCCGTCCGCACATACCATGGTCAGCACAGCCGCGTTGCGGCCGCTCTCATCCTCCACTACATACTGATTACCCAGCTGCCTTTTAAATACACCCGTAAGGGTTTTCTTATAAGGAAACACAGATTCCGCCACCACCCTTATTTCCTCTAATTCCACTGTTCCTCCGCCGCCTTCAGGTTTGTCCGCGGGAATCACTGAAATCGGCACAGTGCTTTTTTCACCGGCTTTTATTGTTCCCTGAATCCCGGTATCGCCCCCCTCAACCGTGCCTCCCGTCACACTCACCCTGTATGTTATATCCGCAGAGGTTACCCGCTCTGAATCCGCAAAGTTATAGAGTTCAATTGTGAAGGACTGCGCCATTGGATCAATAAAATACGCCGCAGTTCCCCCATCCTCTTTCAGCAAATCACTGGTAAAGTAAAATGTCTGTGCTTCCACAACTCCGCTCTGGCTTTCCTGTTTCATATAACGCGCAGCCGCTATGCCTGCCAGAGACAGCATAATCCCCGCAGCAGTAATCAGCATAAGAGCCGCCCTCTGCCGTTTCCTGCGGATTTTGTTCATCATTAGACGCCTCCTATTCTTGTATAGCCGGCACAGTCTGTTCCGAGCTGACCGTCAGTGTCACCAAATCAATCTCATCCGTATATTCAGTCCCCGCCTTGTCCTCCGGCCATGAAACAGCCAGAGTATATGTATGAATGGCGGAAACTGAATGGGGCAGACGGCCGCCCCGGACAGCCGCCATCCCGCCATTGAAGGTCAATGTTCCATTCTCTCCCGTATTCACGAATAATCCCTGATGATCAGGATTACTGTTGTCATAGGTAAGAGCAAAGTCCAATGGCAGATTCCCCGTTGTCTCAACTATTATGGAATAATCCTGTCCCACTTCACTTGTGACTCCATTTTCCGTATTGGTAACCTCAAAAATATAGGTTTTTTTATCCCCAGGCCGCAGTCCGCTTACATTGATATCAATGGTACTGCTGCCGCTGCCCCAGGCCGCCACCGTGGCAGCCGCCATGCCATTCTCCTGAGCCGTAAACCGTGCATAGGAGAACGACCATACAGATATGCTTGCGGCCGCAAGCAGCAGGCCGTATCCTGCAATTCCGGTTTTCGTCAAATGCTTTCCCATTCTTATATGTTCCCTCCAGATTGTTTGACCATCCCAATCATATCCGCCCCCCAGAAAAACTGTATTTTCCCGCGCGCCTTATAAAACCGTCCTTTTCCCGTGCATGTATCTACGGACCTTCCTGCTGAGCCCATATTTTAAGCCTGACCCTATAATCAAGGTCTGCCTTGCCTGCATTTGTGTCAATCCCGTCCTTTCCGCTCTCATAAGGCCACTGCCACTCCAAAAGATAGGATTTGCTTTCACCTGCACCCAGGCGTACGGTATCACTTTCCGCAGCGCCGCCGTTTTGTGTATCCCACCAATCGGTAAGCGGCTTTCTGTCTTTATATGTAACAATACGGAAACGCATGGGAATGTGTAAGCTGTCTTCCTCAATTGATAGGGTAAAGATAACATGAAAGGAATTATTATTTTCAAGTATAAACGGGTAGCTTCCTTCCGCGCCCGGCAAAAGGGTCTGCACATTTCCCGACAAATCGGAAAACAATTCTATTTCCTGACCTTGTGTCCAGCTCACACGAAAATTCGGAATCGGTCCTTCATCTTTGTCATCTCCGCCGCCTCCGTTATCACCGCCGGTCTCTCCACCGCTGTTTCCGCTATTGCCTCCGCTGCTGTCTCCGCTATTACCTCCGCCGCTAATGCCTCCCCCGTCCTTGTCATTGCCTTCGCTGCTATCTCCACTGACGCCGCCGCTTCCCGCATTGCTTTCTCCGCCTTCCCCGGATCCAAGTCCGGCATTAACACCGCCGCTGCCATTCCCAATTTGAGAGGAATCATTACGTTCCGCCGGGTTCGTCCCAGTGTCATAGCCGTTTCCTGATACACTTTCATTCGGTCCGGCGGGATTACCATGTGTATTTGAATCTGGACCACTTGTACCTGTCCCGATAGGCGACACCTGATTATCACCGGATATAACAACACCACCTGCTCCCGGCTGTCCGCGCAGCCCATCTGGTGTAAGGATTACGGTTCCATTCTCGTTCCTCTCAATCATCGTTTCTCCCGGAAGTAAAATATTCCCATTTTCCAGCAGTTTGGTCCCATCAGGCAAAGCTGCATCCTGTTCCGGGTAAATCACCTGGTTTTCCGGGGTCAAAAGAGCGATCCCCAAAGGTCCCTCACTTGCCGGTGCAACCACAGTTTTGTCTGCTGTAATCACCAGACCGCCTGGTGTGACAAGTGTTCCCTCCCAATAATACGCTTCCCCTGTTGGTGTCACAAGACGGCCGTCTGATGTCAGGTAGGTCAATTTCTCCGGATTAATATACAATGAGTTATTCTTTTCATCCAGCTCGATTGCCACCTCCATCAGCCTGACATCGACTGCCACCTCAATGGTATACTGCCCGTTTTGCTGCAGGCTGACATTGACTCCTGATTCCGCCTGAGCCGAAAAAAGGTTGACTTTCCGTTCTCCCAAAACATTACCCGTACGGTCCAAAATACGAATCTGGTGCTCCCCGCCTTCCACATGAAAAAACGTAAAGCTCCCGTTTGTGTCCGTAACGGTTTCCCTTGGTTCACTGTGAAGCTGAACCCTCCCCTGAGCATAGGGCCTGCCATTGGTATAATTAATTTTTCCTGCCAGATGAAATATCTGCTGCATCTGCTGCTCTGCTGCGTCTCCATCAGGTGTCAGAAGTATTGTGTCGATTCTCCTGCCTGATGGTTCGGGAAATGCAGATCTGCCGAGAATATATCCCGCCGCACAGGAGGACAAAAGCATAAGTAAAAATAACAACAGTAACGGAATCCATTTATGATTCCCTGTCTTCTTTTCAGGAGCAAATCTATTTCCATGTTTTTTTATCATATTTGCCTTCTCCTCTGCTGATAACCGCCGTTGATATTCGGTCTATGAGAAAAAACGCGGCGACTTGCCACGTTCTTTCTCTTAGGCTGAATACTCTGAAACATCCTGCCTCCGGCACAGGGAGGCGGAGTTAGTTACGCTGTTGGAGCTGTTGTTTCCGTTGGTTTTGTCTGCGTACCGGTGGCTTTAATCTTCAGCTTCCAAGACTTTCCTGCATACTTATTGTCGTTTTTATCTGCTTCTGCGGTATCTGCGCTGCCATAATCCCATTTCCAGCTGACGGTAATGGTCCTTTTCATAGCATCGTCTCCTGCTGCATGCTCAATTTTTCCTTCTATTTCATTGCCCAGACTATAATCTGTACCATCAACCTGGAACACCAAATCATCCGGTAAATCCGGCGTATCCGGCTCAGATGACTTGTCAATTGTAACAATATAATCAATACCCACATCACTGCCCGTTCCGTCCAGCACAATGTCAAATGATCCCTGTGTTCCCGGAGCAATGACATTATCACCAATCGTTTCCCCCTTATAGGCAGTTCTTCCCATATCAATTGAACTTAGCGCAGCTCCATTATTTCCGGTTGCCTTAAACTCCCAGGCAGCCACTGTTGCCTCTGCTTCGCCTTCTACCTCAGTAACAAACTTTGCCAGTGTCCCCCCTGTCAGACAGGTTGTCATCAGAGTCAATACCAAGGCTAATGCACCAAGACGTGCTACATAAGATTTTTCTCTCATATGTATTGTCCTCTCTTTCATTTCAAACTGGGAACCATATATAACAGCCCAGACATGGTTCCCAAGTGTCTGAATCGCTGCACCCAGGTATTCCTCCTGGTTCTATAACGGCTTTTCTCACACTGTGCCTGTGAAATCAGCCGGTGCATCCTAATTTCACTTACTGTCCGGATCTCCCTTTTCTCTGGACCTGTATTCTCTCAATTCTGCCTCCAGAGCAGCCCTGTGTTCTGCCTCCTCCCTGTCAAGGCGCCTTCTTCTCCAGATATCCCACAGAATAAACAGGCACAACGGGCATATCATAAACAGAATCATTCCGGCTGCAGACTGCATGAACATAATCCCACTACCCATCCCGGGAATTTTACCTCCGCGCCAGATTCCCTGTACCTGGTCCGCGCTTACGGCCTGCCGGTCTGCTGTATTGTTCCCGTCGCCCTGCGTGACATACCGTACCTGCCCATCCTCTCCCTCCCGAATTCCTACAATCCTGTGTGTAATGGCCTGGCCGGAGTCCAGATAACAGATCACGTCACCTGTTTGAAGCCGGGCCGGATCCGTACTATGTAAAAATATCATATCCCCTGTCTGTATCACCGGCTCCATGGAGCCGGACAGGACAATAACAGGTTTTATACCAAATACTCCCGGCATCTCACCGGGCTTTGTGTAGGTGCTGATAATCAATGTCAGGTTTATAAAAATCACCGGTATAAAGATAACGCACAATATCCCGCCCATAACGGACCGGACTGAGATCTTCCTGTCTCTGCTCATTTGCCTTCCTCCTTTGAAGAAATGTCATGCTGCAGCTTCTGCCTGAGCCGGAACATCTCCCGGCAGGACTCTATATAAGCCATGTCATGTTCCTGTGAATCCCCTCTTTTCTCTTCCGGAGCAGCCCCATTTGTAAACACATTCACAATAAACTGGTTCCTATCATGTTCCATTTTCCTATGCGCCTCCCCCCAATGCTCAGCCCCGTCCACTCCATGGTCCCGGATCTAAGGAGGGCGGCATATCAGGATTAAGTAAAACATACAATAATAAAGCCTGCGCTGCATACACAGGCCGGCTTCACAAATCATGCAGCTGGCTGACACCTCTTTTTAGAGAGAAATCCCTGTAGCTTTGCGTCACTAGCTTTCACCAGTTTTGCTAATTATTTTTTATATCATTGGTTTTCTTAAAAGCTGCGTCTGCTGAGGATATCACATAATATACATTATGTAATAGACTTCCGATGAAACGCATAAAAACGCTTTCATCGGGAACCTTTGCTATATCCAAATTTAACTCTGCTCATGTGTTTTGGGAAAAATAATGAAAAGTCAGAGGCCAGAAACTGGAAAACTATTGAAAAAAGCTGACTTTAGATGCATAATAAAAACGGGATGAGGATATCCATGTTAATGACCATGACATAATGTATATTATGTTCTGGTCATTTTTATATCAGCAGGCACATCCTTGACAATACACGGGCATGCTCCTCTTCACTGGTAAATGTATAAATTCTGGTATACTCAATATTGGAGTGGCCCAGGATATCGGCCAGATGCACGATATCCTTCTGCATCCGGTAATAAGTAACCGCGAACAGATGGCGCAGATTATGCGGAAAAACTTTTTCCGGGCTGACCCCGGCCTCTTTGCACAATGCCTTCATTTCTGCCCATACATTACAACGGTTAACCGGTGTACCATTTTTGGTGACAAAAACAGGTCCGGAGTAGATTCCATTCTGTCTGCAGTATTGGAGCAGGCATTTTTTCAGCTTCTTTGGCAGAAAGACTACGCGCTCCTTGCCTTTGTTGTAAATAGTGATTCTTCCTCTCTCCAGCGCCTCCCTAGTGATAAAACGGTGCTCGCTGACACGGATACCGGTACTGCATATTGCCTGGATCATAAGAAACAGGCGGCTGCTTGATTTTGCCTTTGCAGCCAGGATCAGCCTGTTATATTCCTCTTTAGTCAGCTCTTTATCCTTTTTCCGAAATGGATTTCTCTGTATCTTAAATAGTTTTACCTGACAGTCCTTTTTTCCGATAAAATCCAGAAAACGGTTTACAGATACCAGCATGCTGTTGGCGCTTGTTGTTTTGTATTTCCCGATGATTGCCTGCTTATATCCAACCACCACTTCTTTTGAAATCTCTTCACGGTCAGACAGCCATGATAGGAAGGACAGGACATCCCTTCCATATTTTTCAATGGTTGCAGCGGAACGTTCTTCCTCCAATAGATAATTTCGAAACAGACATAGTTTTTTCTGAAATTCGCCATATATATTCATACGTTTCTTTCTCCTGTCATTTTTTGAGCCATTCTGTATTATCCTAACATAAAGGTATGTCCATGGGGAAGGTAGGGGTATCTTACAATTTCTGGTATTTTAGGATCTATTTTTTGTAATGCTTTCATATGTTAGTTTTATAGGTCCTGGGGCATTTTGCGCCCTTTTAGGACATAAAAAAACCAGTTCACCCTAATGATGAACTGGTTGATACCATTGGCCGGTATCTGCCGTGCCTTTTTCACTGCAGCCTATAGCTGAAAACATGCTGGGGATTCCGCCGCTGCTGCGTTGAGCCTATGTTCTATGCGAATTGCACCTATCATTTAATTTGCATACTTACCCTTTCTCACATCCCAACCAGCTCCAGCGGGCACGTATACTCTTCCCTAATTTTCATATGCCCCGTCTCACACCCTGTTTTCCTCAACAGCCGGCAGTATATAATCCCTGACCAGCAGCCACCTGTTCTTCGCCTCCGGCACAAAACCGGACGCAATCGCCGCCACCAGGTTCCTGTCAGGAACCCAGCAAATCATGTTTCCTCCATCTCCCATGGCGGCGTGGACAGCCACTCTCTTTTTCTCAAACCGCCACCACATATAACCATAGCGGCTGAAGGTTCTCTTCACAGACTGACGGACCCATGATTCTGAAATGATACGCGCTCCATTCCACCTGCCCATGTTCAGATACAGAAGGCCGAACCGCGCCATATCCCTGGGAGTCATGGTCAGCCCCCATCCGCCTGCGGTGACGCCGTCAGGATCGTGCACCCACCCCCTGACTCCTTCTCCAAACAGACTGTCACATGTATAGGTTTCCATGGGATAATCCGGAATCACCGTCATTCCAACAGGCTCAAACAGATAGCGGTTTGCAAATTCTCTGGTACTCATCCCAACCGCCCGCTGTAAAACCGCGGACAAAAGATGGGCTCCTGCCGTACAATATTGGAAATGCCTGCGGGGTTTATCGGTTTCCCTCTCATCCCTCATCATATCCAGGGTGAATCCCACCCAGTCGGGAGATGTACACAGCTGTTCCAAGGGTTCCTTCCATTCCTCAAAAGCATAGGGCACCGTCATAGTCAGCAGATTTTCAATGGTCACATTCCCGCAGTTCCTGTTATGTGTTTCCGAAACATACTCCGGTAAATACTCCATTATCCTCCGGCTGACAGACGGTATATATCCCTTGTCCACCGCAATGCCCGTCAACGCAGACAGCACGCTCTTAGTCACCGATGCCACATGGACCGGAACATCCGGTCCAAAGCCATGAAAGTACTCCTCACAGACAATACAGCCATTTCTGACCACCACGATGCCATTGGTATTTGCGTATTCTGATGTGATAACCGAACGCAGTTTTTCAGGTAATGCCCGGTCCATGCCCTGCTCCCCGGGATCTGTTGTCCGCCACTCCGGGACAGGCCAATTTTCATTTTGCATCATATAAGCTCCTTCACGTTTATAGGTACACCGGTGTATGAAAAAAGCATATAATGATTAAAAATGAAAAGCAAGAACATTTTTAAAAATGATAACAGGATACTATATAAGGCACTGCACGTCACAGGACATGATAATGGGGAATGATGTCCTCATAACTCCCATCCTTCATAAGGAATCCTCCTGGTATCACGCCCAACTGTGTAAATCCAAGCTTTTCATACAGATGGAGCGCCGAAGCATTACTCTTCACCACAGCGTTAAACTGAAGTATCCTGAATCCCAGCTTTTTCCCCTGCTCCATGCAATGCTTCACCAATGCCTCTCCGATATGGTGTCCCCGCAGCTGGGATTTAACCGCGTAGCTGGCATTGCAGATATGGCCGCAGCGCCCCACATTATTGGGATGGAGAATATACAGTCCCACGATTTCTCCTCCCCCACCGTCATACGCAATCCCTGTAAATGACTGCTCTGAAAAAAAACGGTTCCCTGTCTCTGCCGTAAGAAGCTCCAGCTGCGGAAATGCCGCTCCCTCCTCCACAATATGGTTCCATATCCTGACTGCATCTTCTGCGTCCGCCTCTGTATACTCCCGTATCCTGATATCCATATCTGTAAAATCCCCTTTCCTCTATGTAAAATCATTTTCCATTCTTCTTAAACCCTTACTCCGTTACTATAAACAATTGCAGGCGAAAAATCAAGGCACTCAACTCTGTTTTGCGGCATTGACGGTATTCTGAATGACGTTAAGAATGTCCTGTTAACATTTTCTAATACCTGCCAGTTGTTCAAAAGGACTGCGGCAACAATCCATTGCAGCAGTCCTCTTAACTTTTGTTTTTTATTTTCAGTTTTCTGTTCTTCAGCCTTTATCTCTCATCTTCTGTCTTTTATCTCTTATCCCTCAGCATAACATCATGTGCCCCGCCTTCCACAATACTGGTGGAAGATACCAGGGTGATTTTTGCCTTCTCCTGGAGCTCCGGAATGGTAAGCGCCCCGCAGTTGCACATGGTGGAGCGCACCTTGCTCAGGGTGAGGTTCACATTGTCCTTAAGGCTGCCGGCGTATGGAACAAAGGAGTCCACGCCCTCCTCAAAGGACAGCTTCTTATCCCCGCCCATATCATAGCGCTGCCAGTTCCTGGCTCTGGCGCTGCCTTCGCCCCAGTATTCCTTCATGTAGCTTCCATTGACATTCACCCTCTTGGTAGGGCTCTCGTCAAATCTGGCAAAGTACCGTCCCAGCATGATGAAATCAGCGCCCATGGCCAGCGCCAGCGTGATATGGTAATCGTGTACAATGCCGCCGTCCGAACAGATGGGCACGTATACGCCAGTCTCTTTATAATACTCGTCCCTGGCCTTTGCCACCTCAATCAGGGCCGTGGCCTGTCCTCTTCCGATTCCTTTCTGTTCACGGGTAATACAGATGGCGCCGCCGCCAATTCCCACCTTGACAAAATCAGCTCCTGCCTCTGCCAGGAACCGGAATCCGTCTCCGTCCACAACATTGCCGGCTCCTACCTTCACCGAATCCCCAAAATTCTTCCGGATGTAGTCAATGGTAATCTTCTGCCACTCAGAGAAGCCTTCGGAGCTGTCAATGCACAGCACATCCGCTCCCGCGTCCAACAGGGCCGGCACACGCTGTTCATAGTCCCTTGTATTGATACCTGCTCCCACCATATACCGCTTGGAGCTGTCAATGAGTTCGTTCTCATTCTTTTTATGGGTGTCATAGTCCTTACGGAAAACCAGGTACACCAGCTCCTGGTTCTTATTCACCAGCGGAAGGCAGTTAATCTTGTGCTCCCAGATAATATCATTGGCTTCCTTCAGGGTAGTGGACTCGTCAGCATAAACCAGATTATCCAGCGTTGTCATAAAGTCCTTTACCTTAGTGTCAGGTCCCATCCTGCTGACACGGTAATCCTTATTGGTGACAATGCCTAACAGCTTTCCGTTGGGCTGTCCGTCCGCAGTCACCGCAATGGTGGAATGGCCTGTCTCCTCCGTGATGGCCAGCACATCTGCCAGCGTCATATCCGGCGATACATTGGAATCACTCACCACAAAACCGGCCCTGTACCGCTTCACCTTGTGAATCATCTCAGCCTGCTTCTCAATGGCCTGGGACCCGTATATAAAGGAAATCCCGCCTTCCTGCGCAAGGGCAACAGCCATCCTGTCATCCGATACGGACTGCATGATGGCAGAAACCATGGGGATATTGATGGATATGTCCGGTTCTGTTCCTTTCTTATATTTTACCAGAGGCGTCTTCAGATTCACCTGGGAAGGGATACACTGGGTGGATGAATAGCCTGGAATCAGAAGATACTCGCTGAACGTGCGGGAAGGTTCCTCAAAATAGAATGCCATGTTATTTCTCCTTTTCAATTTTATATTTATTCTCCGCCGAACCTTGTAACTGGTACTATCATATCATGCCCCCATATCTTCCGTCAATCAATGAGCGGACGTTCTCCGTCATGTATTATCATATACGCAGCAGTTCCAGTCAGAGCGTCTCTTTGCCTGAAGTCCGGCCCGGCCGTCAGTCCATATATACCCGCGACCCGGTGGCACCCTTCTGCCCCTGGTATTTTCCATTGTATGGTTTCAGGGCTGTGTCATCCATTTCCGCAAACACAAGCTGGCCAACCCTTCGTCCTGCCTTCAGCTCAATGGCACATCGGTTTGCATTAAACAGTTCAAGGGTAATCTCCCCCTGAAAGCCCGGGTCCACCCAGCCCGCATTCTGTATGAACAGACCCAGACGCCCCAGGGAACTTCTCCCCTCCACAAAAGCAGTCAGGTTGTCAGGCAGGGAAACATACTCCATGGTTGTGGCAAGCACAAACTGGCCCGGAAGAAGGATGTATGTATCTGTATTTATGGTCTTGTACCTGACCTCATCCTTTAAAGTAATGACTCCCGTGGATAAATCCTCCACAATACTGAAGGTATTCCCCAGACGTATATCCACACTGGCCGGCTGTACCTGCTCTTTATCTAACGGCGTGATTGACAAGGTACCTGCCTCCAGCATTTTAAATAGTGTCCTGTCTGATAAAATCATAGTGTCTCCCTCCCATATTAAGCGTTACTATATTTTATCCCATAACCCCTGCGCCGGCAATATAAATTTACCAATCATTATTCTCCGGCTTCCATGAAAATAAACAGAGCCGGTTTTCCCCAACAGGAAAAACCGGCCCAATCTGCCGTCACTCTATTTACAGGGCATTATTCCGCCCTGCGTTATTCTGTCTTGCATTTTTCTGCCCTGCATTATGTCATCCAGCATATCCTTACACTCATCATATGAATCCACAATCAAATCAGCTTCACTTACATCCTGCTGGATTCCCGAGCCGCGGTACGCCGCCACCCGGGCTCCTGCCAGCCTGGCAGCGTGTATGCCCACAGCGGAATCCTCAAACACAATGCACTTACAAGGCTCCGCTCCCAGATAATCCATTGCCTTTTTATAGCACTCCGGATCCGGTTTATGGTTGGCGCACATATCGCCGCATATGACAACATCAAACAGCGCGGTCATCCTCATCCGGTTCAGTGCAATCATAATCAGCCGGGTGGAGGTAGAGGTCACCAGTCCTGTCTTCATTCCCCGGCCCCGTATCTCCTGAATCAGGGATACCACCCCCGGCATGGGGCGGATACAGCTGTTTTCGTATGTATTTCCCACCTGCCGGCGCTTTCCCGCCAGGTCCTCTGCCGTGACCTTGACCAAAGACCTGGAAAGCAGGCTCTCGATTCTGGCTTTGTCATTGGTACCGATTAAAGCCTTCCGGTCATCATCCGTCAGTTGGATTCCAAAGGCCGACAGGGCCTTTTCCAGATATGCTGCATTGCTCTCCTCTGTATTTGCAATAACACCGTCAAAGTCAAACAGCACAAACTCCGTTCCCATAGGCGCTCCGTCTACTGTGCGAACAGCCTGCGGGCATTGGTCTGTATGTACGCAATCTCATCCCTGGAAAGGTCGCAGAAATCGCTGTTTTCCATGGAGCAGTTGGAATCCTGGACATACATCATCTTAGTATCCTTCTGGGTGATGGAATAGAACCAGCACTCTGCCGGCACATTATACACCTTCCCCTGCTCCATCAAAGTCAGTTCAATCTTAAACCCGTCATCCGCCTTCGCTGCGGTAATCAGAATCGCCTTTCCCGCTGCCAGAATAAACTGTTCATCCGTAGAATGATGGATTTCCAGGTGGGCAATACCGTCAATGTCATTGTCCGGCTTCCAGTTCTTGATACTGACAAGCCACTTTTCATTTTTATAAACACACAGGATACCTTCACCATTATTTTCATACACATCCGGTCTCATTATCATTTCCTCCTAAATTATGAGCACTTAGCGCAGTGGCTGGTTATGAGCACTTAGCGCCTGTTCTCCAGACTCTTACGTGCGATACATGTCACTGGCACCTGGCTCCTATATTTCAGTCCTCCCAAGAACAGGCACGCCGTAGCCAAATGCCCCTTCTTTGGCGCACATTTTAGCCGCAAATGCAGCTCCCCTCTCCATTGCTTCCACCAGTCTTTCCTTCATGCGCTCCTCTGTACCCTCCACCACAGCACCTGTCTGCGAGGTTTCTAACAAAGAGCACAGGAAGGCTGCAAAGTAAGAATCACCTGCACCCATGGTATCGATCACATCGTCCGCATGGACAGCGGGCGCATACAAAAAGCTGTCATCATACAGTACATAGGAGCCCTCCTCCCCAATGGTGCCAAGGACCACCTTAACTCCATAGGACTGTACCTTCTTCATCTCCGTTTCCCGCTCCTGCCTGGTCAAATGGGCGCAGGAAAGAATGGCCACCGTGACATACGGGCACACCTTCTCCAGATACGCGTCTGTCCATCTGGTGGAAAAATCATAGGCAATGGCAACTCCGGTTTCTTTAAGACTCTTTAAATCATCTTCGATGTAAGAATTCAAATTAGTATAAATCAGATTAAATTGGCTGATATACGCAAAATCCTCCTCTGTAAAATCATAGCCATACTCCCTGGCGACTCCTCCCTTATTGGAGCCCAGAAATACCCGGTCATTTCCTTTCAGTGTCACCAGGGCAAATCCGTTCTCACCCTCATGGCAGCGGCTATGGCTGTCGTCAATCCCTATCTGCTTCAGTGTATCCCGGACACATTCAGCCACCTGGTCACTGCCGTATTTTCCAAGGTAAGCGGTATAAGCCCCGTTGAGTTTGGCGTACACACATGTATTGACACACTGGCCCCCCGGGTACATCCTGCCTCTGGAAAGGTATTTATCACAGACATTATCTCCCACCGCAATTATTTTGTAATCCTTCATTTCATTTCCCGCTTTCTTTTATTTATATGGATTGAACTGCCGGATGATTTCCGTGGCCCGCTTCTTTCCCCTGTCCATACATTGGGATATGGATTCCCCCAGGCTTACGCCATAGGTAAATGCTGCGATATAGGAATCCCCGGCTCCCACCGTGTTCACCACAGGCACCTTCTCTGCTTCCTTTTCATAGAACCGGTCCCCGTCATAGGCAAGGCTGCCGTGTTCTCCTAACATGGCAATCACAGTACCGGTGCCCTTTTTTCTCACTTTTACCATGAAGTCCCTGATATAGCTGTCGTCCCGGTCATAAGAGAAAAATGCGTAGTCAAGATAGGGCAATATCAGGTCATTGCCCTCCTGCTCCAGCCGTTTGGAAAAATCATACACCCAAATCTGCCCGGGCTGCTTTAACTCCTTAATATAGCGGTCAATCCTGGACCAGCGCTCAGCGTATACAATATCAAAGGATTTCACAAATTCCAGGTCCTCTCCTGAAAGTTCAATCTCCTCCATGGCATTCCCTTCAAAGTGAAGATGCTTCTTATCCCCATCCACAATATCCATGGTGGCCATTCCGGTGGGGCGGTCCGCGCGTTTCAGAACGCGAAGGGCTATTCCCCTCTCCTTCAGGCGTTCTTCCAGAGCCATGGCAAATACGTCATTGCCAAGAATGGTCATCTCCGTCACATCACCGCCCAAATCCCGGTAATTAAACGCAAAATCAATGCTGTTTCCGGTGAGGTAATACCGGTCCAGCTTATAGTACACATCAATGCAGTTATCTGCCATTGCAATTGCCCGCTTCATGTTCTATTCCTTCCTTTCCCCCACAGCGTATATCATATAATGGCGCATTTTGATTCCGTCGTATTCGCAGAAATAAATGTCCGCTGCATGGCCCAGCTTCAGCTCTCCCCGCACAATGGGAAATACACAGTGATTTCCTGTCAGCAGGGACTTCAGATGACCCGGTGTGTTTCCTCCGATGGTCCCATATGTGGGCAGGTAATGGTTATGATGGTACGGATAGTCCTCCGGGGCAATGCGGCTTAAGCATTCCATAATGTCTTTTTCCACACAGTCCAGGCTTTCATTGACCGTGATGCCTGTGGTGGTATGCTCCGTGATCACATAGACCAGCCCGTTCTCAATCCCGCTTTCTTCCACAAACGCTCTGACCTCAGGGGTAATCTTAATCATCTCAAATTCCCGGTCCGCGCAGACAGCTGCTTCCTTTAGTTTGAACTCCATCTATCTATTCCTCCAATCCCCAAAGGGTATGCCCGGCATTTTTATGCATGTCCCAAAAACCTGAGGGCATTTTTATAATATATGTTCTCAAGGGTTTCGGAAGAGAACCCCAGACTGTCCAGTCCCCGCTTGCACCGGACAGGCCGGATTCTGGGCGAACCGGAGCCAAACATGATTTTACGGGAAATATTATGCTCCACCCACAGCTCCCCCATATCTTCCTTAAATACCTTATGGTATATCTGGTAAGGGCCGTCAAAATTCATCAGCGCCGTGCTTGTATAACAATTTTCATATTTCAGAAGAAGGGCGGCTGTCTCCTGGACCCAGGGCCATCCCACATGGGTCAGGCAGATATTGATATCCGGATATCTGCAGCATATCTCCTCAAAATCAGCTGGTCTGGAAAACCTTGAAAATGCCTGCTGTTCCAGGCTAAGTCCTGAGTGAAAGATAATCGGCCTGCCAAATTCCCTGCATATGTCATACAGAGGCGTCAATCTCTCATCATAGGGATACATGTGAAGCCTGGCCGTATTGACATACAACCCCTTCAGTCCCAGCTCTCCAAATGCACGTCTGAGTTCATCCGCCCCATCCTTACTTCCCGGATCCGCCGCCGCAAACCCGATAAAAAAATCAGAATCACAGGCTGCCAGCTGCGCTATCTCATCATTGGATATGGCTGGTTCCCCTGTTTTAGATGAATTGTCATCCGGCAGCATGAAAATCTTCTGTATATCGGACAGGGCATACTGCTTCTTCAGCAAATCCATGTCCGAAGGTCCCATCAGATGATAATTCATCTCATCGCACCGTTTTCTGAATCTGTCCCTGTCCTGGCAGATTGGTCCAAAAAGCGCGGGGCGTATATGCGTATCTATTACCATGTCTGTTGCCTCCCTGTCTATCGCATTTCCAGCACAAAGAAACTGCTCCGGCTATTCCTTATCCATATGCATCCTGTGCATCAGTTCCCTGTTATTCAAATACAAATCCCTGTATATGGGATAGTTTCTCTGATAAAATTCATGGTTTTCCCTGTCCGGTCCAATAATTCTTCCCTCTGGAAGTTTCTCCTTAAGCTGGTGAAAATCCTTTAAACATCCCGCTCCCAGGGCAGCCAGCATGGCATCCCCATAGGAGGAACATTGGAATGTTTCCGGTATATGAAGGGGCATTCCGGTCATATCGCAGATAATCTGCATCCAGACATCATTTTTCGTACCTCCGCCGGCTGTTATCAGGGTATGCGGCGGAAGCCCCATTTCCCTAAACAGCATCAGATGCTGTAACGTGGAATATCCCACAGCTTCCAGCGCCGCCCGGTTGATATGTTTCCTCGTATGACTTCCCTTCAGCCCAAATATCATGCCTGTGGCCAGCGGGTCCTGTATGGGACTGCGCTCCCCGTATATGTAAGGCAGAATCATCAGGCCCTCTGAGCCGGGCTGAATTTCACCGGCTTCCCCTGCCATGACTGCATATGCATTTTTCCCGCCCTTACGTTCCATTTCCAGCTCTTCCCCATAAAAGGTATCCCGTACCCACCGGGTCAGTGTACCGGCTGCGTTGGTGCCGTCCCCCAGGCAGAACGTGCCTGGTATGGTAAATACCTTGCCGCCTTTAACAGAACCGTTTCCTCCGGAGGATATATAGTCCTGCACCATACGATCCACGCAGTAGTAATAAAACATGGATGAACCATACTGGAAAAATGCGGTTCCCGGTTCTGTCAGCCCCACGCTGATTGCCTCCGATGTGGAATCCCCGGTACCGCAGATAACCGGTGTTCCCTCTGCCAGTCCTGTCTGAGCCGCAGCCTCCCTGGTGACACGGCCTGCCACATCCGTGGAATATGCACAGGCCGCAATCTGGTCCGGCCTGCAGTAAAGTCCGCATTCCTCCTCATTGACCGTTCCGTCCGCCCGGTAAAGAGGCCGGAAGGAACCCTTGGCCAAAAACTGGTCTATCACATACCTGCCTGTCAGCTTTGCCGTGATAAAAGAACTTCCTGTGAGAAATTTATAGGTCCTTCTGTATACCTCCGGCTCATTGTTCTTAATCCACAGTATCTTCGTGGCCGTGTCGCCGGAACAGATGGGATGCCCAAACAGCCTTCGGACATCCCTGCCGTAATGCCTGGTGAGCCACTGTATTTCCTTGTCAGCCCTGGAATCAATGCCGTACAGGATGGCCGGGCGCAGCGGCCTGCACTGCTCATCCACAGGCAGGCAGTCCGTCCCCAGGGTGCTGGCTCCGATACAGCTTATCTGTTCCGGGGCAATACCGCCGGCTTCAATCAGGTGTCTGGATATCCCGCAGAAATCCCCCCACCACACCTTATCTGCATCATGTTCAAACCACCCCTGCCTTGGATGACTCATTCCATGGGCCATGGTATGTTCCGCTGTCACCCTGAAATCTTCCCCTATGAGCATTCCTCTGGATTCATAGGTTCCAATGTCAATTCCCATAAAATATTGTTTCAATCATCACATCTCCTTATGATTCCCCGCGGATCTCTTTGACAATTTCCATAAAATCACGGACCCGTTTTTCATCCACCCGTTGGTTAAAAATACCATCCTTTTTAAAGGCTGATCCAATGCATACAGCATCACAATGTTTCAGCTTTTCCCTTACATTCTGGTGATTGCACCCGGTGTTGCAGAACACCGGAACATTCTTCTGCTTCGCTGCCTCATGGACCCTGGACAGAACCACATCGTCAGGCTCTGCTCCCGCTGCTGCCCCTGATACGCAGAGGCCGTCTGCAAAATCCCCGAACATAATGGACCTGGCCACCACCTGGATATCCCGCTGCACAAGGTAGGCATCCGCCTCCGGATTCACCTTAAACAGGAGCTTAAGGTGCTCCATTCCCAGAGCCTTTCTGTGCCGGACGGCCTCTCCGCTGTTAGAGACATAGACCCCATACTCTCCCATATATGCACCTGAAAAACAGCTCCGCCCAAAGCGGGCGCCTGTTGCCGCCGCCAGGTCAATGGTCGCAATGGGATTCTTTACAACGTTGACCCCAAAAGGAACCCTGATTCTGTCCTTCAGCTTCCCGATTATGTATGCCATGGCAGATATAACGGCAATATCCGCCACGGGCTGGTACGGCAGGCTGAACTCGTTGGCAATAAGAATCCCATCCACGCCTCCATCCTGCAATGCCGTGAGGTCGTGGGCCGCATGGTCCAGCACCACATCCATGTCCCCGCAAAACCCCGGGTCCCCCGGAAGGGCATCCAGATGAAGCAGTGCGATAATGGGCTTATCTGCTCCAAACATGTCATGAATCCACATATCATATCTCCTCTATTACATCCCCTAATTCATGGGTATTTTTCTTCATCCAGGAAACGATGTCGTCGATAGCCTTATCCGGGTCACAGTAATATCTGCGGTCACAGATTTCAAATGAAACGGTTCCATCGTATCCTCTTCTCTTGATGGCATCGTAATACTCCTTCATAGGGAAATCCCCGTGGCCGGGAACCGTATGCCCCCTGTCATTGAAGTGTATATGCATAAGCCGTTCTCCCAGATGGTCGAAATAATCATCCACTGTCTCCCCGGCATACGTCATCTGGTCCATATCCACCATTCCAACGATGCAGGGAGAGCCGATTTCATCCAGCATCCCGGCTATGTCTTTGCTTGTAATCAGGACATTGGTGGTGGTGACCTTCAGCTCCTCCAGGAAAAGCCGGACCTGTTTCCTCTGACAGTACACGGCCAGCTGTGCCAGCGACTCCCGGCAGTATTTCCACGCCTCTTCCCTGGGCTGGTCAAAATAACCGAAGCCTGTACTGATTTGGATGTTAGGGCATCCCAGGAACTCCGCCGTGTCAATGGCTCTCTGGTAATAGCGGATGCTGGACTGCCTTGTCACAGGATCCTGGGTACAGAAATTTACAGGATAAACACAATTTTCAGGCGTCATAGCCATTACCTTCAGGTTTCTCTGCCTGATATCCCGGTCCAGCTCAATCAGCCGGCTCAGGGAATAATCAAAAATGTTAAGCTGAGGCGCCGAGCAGTAAAGGTCGATACTGTCAAAGGGAGAGCTCTCCACTTTGTCCAGGAACTTTTTTATGGGATAACGTAAATAATGGTAATTCATTGGAGCAAATTTCATATAATGAGGCCTCCTTCTATATCACAAGCTGCACTTTCACAAAACTGGCAGCACCGGAGCCTGTCATAAAACCCGTCACGGCTCCGGCTGCTGCCGGACTGCATTAAAAGATTACGCTTCCAAGAAGCAGGGCTGCCGCCACAGATACCACTGTACACACAAGTCCCGGTACCATGTAACTGTGATTCAGGACAAATTTTCCAATTTTTGTAGTTCCGGCCGAGTCAAACGCAATGGCAGCAACACACTGTCCCGAAGCGGGAATAAAGTAATTGGATGAGCAGGCAATCCAGCCGGCCACTATGATGTTAGCCGGAAGGCCCAGCGCAATACCGATTGGCACCATAATCATGGTTGTGGAGGACTGGCTTGTGGTAATGGCTCCCACAATGAATACAGCAATAATATAAATCCATGGATACTGGTTGGTCAGGGCCGACATATTGTCAGTGATGAAGGAGGACTGGTCTCCGATAAAGGTATTTACCAGCCAGCACAGGCCAAATGCCAGTACCACTGCAAACATACCTGTACGGAATACCGGCTGGTCCAGAACCTTGTCGCTGTCAAGCTTTGTGATAAGCACCATGGCTGCGGCTGCCACCAGCATAAAGATTTCAATAACAGTTGTCAGCGGTAATTTGTTTCCGTCAGCAAGTGTAGGTACAAGAGGCTTCACAGCGCCCAGCAAAACAATGCCTGCCATGGCAATGAGGAAGATTGCCACAGAAATCTTGGCTTCCTTTGTGGCAGGTCTTTCCTTTTTCTCTGCCCTTGTATAATCCTCTATCTGTCCTGCTGCAACACGGGCTTTAAATTCCGGGTCATCCGCCAGTTCTTTGCCCTTCTTGATAACTGCAAGCGCGCAGACCACGGTACCAACCAGAGTGGCAGGGATGCAGACAAGCAGCAGGGTAAAGATATTGACGGAGCCATAGCCTGTGGCCTCAGCCATAAAAGCAAGGACTGCCACGGTAGCTGCTGAAATCGGGCACGCTGTAATGGCCTGCTGGGATGAAACAATCGAGGCTGAGATGGGCCGTTCAGGCCTGACGCCTGTCTCAATGGCAATCTCATTGATAACAGGAAGAAGGCTGTATACAATGTGGCCTGTTCCACACATGAAGGTGAAAATATAAGCCACAACCGGAGCCAGTACGGTAATCATCCTGGGGTTTCTGCGTAGTATCTTCTCAGCGATTTTAACAAGATAGTCCAGTCCGCCGCAGGCCTGCATGGTGGCTGCCGCACAGATTACTGCAATCATAATCAGAATAACGGTAATCGGCGGATCGGAAGGTGTTACATGCAGTATAAATGTCATAATGAACATTCCTATTCCGCCTGCCATCGCCAGGAACGTACCACCAATTCGTACCCCCAGAAAAATGATAGCCAGAACGATAATCAATTCTATCCAAAACATAAATTATCCTCCTAATCCTTTGTAAAATGTTTCCCCTTTATGGTCTAAAAAATGATTCAATCTTTTGTTTTAAGAATGGTGCGCACATTCTTGGTAATACAAAAGCAATTCAGCTTTGTATTTCTTTGTATTACTCTGTATTGTTTTGTATCTAATACAATAGTATATTCATTTAATAGATTTGTCAATTGCTATTTATCATTTTGTATATAATACACAGTTTTCAGCATTATTTTTGTGTATATTATACATCCTTGCCTGTATCAAATGTATCGCCATTACAAATATATTTAAATACATTTAAATACATTTGTCCCCTAACCATTTGTCTGCCGCTGTTTTTTCGCGTCTTCCATCATCAGTCCATTATCCTATGCGCTCTGAATACCATGCAAGCGCCCTTCTCATGGCATCTTCCGGATTCATGACATATCTCCTGTCCAGTATTTCCAGCCCCAGATACCCCTTGTAGTCAAAGGCTTCCAGGGTATGAAGCGCCTGGTCCAGATTCAGGTTTCCATCTCCCGGAACCAGGTGCCCGCCGGGATTTCCGTCCACGAAATGTACATGAGCCAGGTTCTCCCTTCCCAGAATTCCGATGAATGTTTCAAATGTATCCACTCCTGTGGTGGCAATCACATCCGTATCCCCAAGGCCTTTGAGGGCCGGACTTCCCACCGTGCGCAGCAGGCGAAGGAGCTGGCTTGCCTCATTGCAGATATGAGTGGTGTATTTTGTGAATGGTTCCAGAGCCAGGGTAACGCCCTCGCTTTCCGCTTTCCGGCAGATTTGAGAAAATGAATCTGCAGTCCATTTAAAGGCATCTTCCCCATCCACATCCAGATAGGCAAACCCGGTGGATACCACCATGCAGCTGCAATCCAGGCACACCGCCGCCTCTATGTGCCTTTGAAAGAAATCCACGGTCCTGTCACGGTATCTCTTATCCGGATGGGAGACACTGATGGGATAAACACATTGCTCAGGCGTAAAACACGCAATCTTCAGGTGATGGTCCTTAATGGTCCTGTTTAATTCACGCAGACGCCCCCCATCAAAATCCTCCAGATGCAGATGAGGCCCGGAAGCCCACAGTTCAACAGACTGGAATCCCAGACGGTTTGCGGAATCCAGGAAGTAATCCAGCGTATATCGTTTGTAATGGTAATTTGCTGCGCAGAGCTGAGAAATTTTCATACATTTTCCTCCTTGTAGAGCAAAATACCCCGCAGTACGCTGCGGGGTTTGGGCCCCGCGGGCAGAGATCCGGGCCGTATACGGCTTAAAGCGTATTAAAAAATACTCCGGCACGCTGCCTTCGCGGGAATGAATATCTTATCGTTTTTTCGCTGTAGCTTAATACTCCACTTTCCACATGTAGCGGCGTGTCACAAGCGGATGCTCACGCTTTTCTGCAAGGGCGTGGTTGTAGATTGGATATACGTTATTAAACAGGGAGTGGTTAAAATAATCCACCACAGAAGCATCAATGGTAGAAAGGCCCAGCTCCTTTGCGTCCAGGACTTCAATCCTTTTTGCATAGGTACGAAGGAACTTTAAGGCCCGTTCATCCAGCGGACGGGTGGAGCCCTCCGAAATCTGAAGCATAAACGGACGGTTTGCATCTGTTATCTCAAACGGACCGTGGAAATACTCTCCGGTATGGATGCTGCTGGAATCCAGCCACTGCATTTCCATGAAAATACAGATGCTCTCCATATAGGCAGCGCCGTAAGCAGCCCCGCTTCCCATGGTATAGATTACAGGATCGTTTTTATACGTTTCGGCAAACTCCAGGGCTCTCTCTGCAACATGGGCACGTGCATTCTTAATGATATTGCTAATCATGCCCAGGCCCTCCTGGAACTTGTCATAGTTTTCATAGCCTTCTGTCTGCGCAGTCAGTTCAACCGCCACCAAAAGAGCACATATGGTTTTCTCCCCCGCATAGTCAATATCGCCTTTAAGATGGTCCGGGCTGGCGTCAAACGCATAACGGATGATGTAGTCGCCAAATTCTATAATTTCCGATTCCTCAAGCCAGGTCAGAACAATGACAGCAGCTCCCTTTTCTTTTCCCAGCTTTGCTGCCTCAATGGTTTCCGGTGTATTGCCCTTGTGACATGCCAGGCAAATGATAGAATTTTCCCCAAAGTCCCTGGGGGTGCTGTGAACGAATTCATTGCTGTTAATCCAGGCGGATTTTATGGAAGCACACTCCTTCTCCATAAATGTCTTAGCCGGATAAAGAGCTCCCAGTGACCCTCCGCATCCCACAAAATACAGGTTCTTTACCCCGCCCTTTGATTTCTTCGCTTCCAAAATTTCAGCAATAATATTTTTGATATCCGCGCCAAAGTATGCCATTGTCTCAAATCTCCTTTGTATATTGTTTTTAATTGTTTCTATGTTTATGATAATACAATATAATACTTATTGTCAATAACAAATTTAATTTTTCGCAATTATATACAATGAGGCCAATTTGTATTATAATATAACTGAGTATTATAACTTAAGGGTAACGCGGAGGATATATATGGAACTAAATAATACAATTGCTACCCCTCTATACAAGCAACTGGAGGAAAAGCTGCAGAAAGAGATAGAAACCGGCGAGCGGCCTGCCGGAAGCCGGCTTCCCACAGAGAACGAATTAAGCGAAACATATAATGTAAGCCGTGTCACGGTCAGGAAAGCTCTGGCCGGACTATCTGAATTAGGTTATCTTTACCGCAAATCCGGGAAGGGAACATTTGTCGCAGAAAAAAAGATTCAGCGGGGTATCACCAATGGGGTTTTAAGCTTCACCGACATGTGCCGTATGATGAATGCATCCCCCGGTGCCAAGATCACGAAAATAGCCCTGGAGGATCCCACTGAAAAAGAGATGGAGCTGATGTCCTTAGACAAGGACGAAAAGATACTGGTGTTAGAGCGAATACGGTATGCTGACGGAAAACCGGTCCAGTTAGAGCTGAATAAATTTCCTGAGTCTTTTACCTTTTTATTCAGCGAAAATTTAAACGACAGTTCCCTGTATGAGATTCTGAAAAAACATAATATAATTTTAGACCATTCCCAAAAAACCCTGGACATCGTATTCGCCACCTCAAAAGAAGCCAAAGCCCTGGGAATTTCAAGCGGGTACCCCCTTTTGAGGATAGAAAGCGTTATACACGATGTGGATAACACAATTACGAACCTCTGCCGCCAGCTCTGCATTGGTGACAAGTTCAAATTTATTATTTAAGAAGGTTTTCACGCAAAAGGCGCCCATAACCGCTGGCAGTCAGCTGTAATGGGCGCCTTTTCATAAGTTTGTTATATTGGTTTTTCTGCTTGTTTTATTGGGTTTTCTGTTTAAAAAGGTTTTCTGTTTTAAAAAGGTTTTCTGTTCTTAGCAGATCTTCTGTCGGCATTTGTGACTGTCAGTTCTTCCGGATATTCTTATTCACAAAATCATCTGCAAACCGGTAATACATCTTTTTTGGCATATACTCTGCCATGGCCTTCACAAGTTTTCCGGCCTTATCAGGTACACAGACAATACTGCCTTTTTCAAACTCCTTCATGGCCTCATCCACTACCTCCCCAGGCTGACGGAATCCAAACATACCCTTTCTCGTCTTATCCACATACATTCCGTTATTTTCGTGAAAATCCGTATCCACAAAGCCCGGACACACGGCCTGAACCCGGATTCCCGTGCCCATAAGCTCCATGTGAAGCCCTTCAGTCAATGTGACGATGAAGCGTTTTGCAGCGGCATAGGTGACATTGCCGGGCACCACTGCAAATGCCCCGTCCGACGAAATATTGATGATAATGCCTTTATTTCGCTCTTTCATTCCTCTCAGGACATAATGGGTGATTTCTGCCACAGCAATTGTCTGAAGATAAATAAGACGCTTCAATCCATCTATATCCGTATCACTAAATGAGGTTCTGAAACCAAAGCACGCATTATTCACCAGTACATGAATCTCCCTTCCCTCTAACGATGCAAGCAGCTTTCTTACCCCGTCCTCCTGAGCAAGATCTACCAGTACCACAATTACCTTACACGCAAACTTATCCCTGATTTCCTGAGCTCTCCTTTCAATCACTTCTTTTCTCCTGCCGGTCATGATTAAATCATATCCTTTTCCTGCGAACCACTTGGCATAAGCCAGCCCCAGACCGCTGGTTGCCCCTGTTATCAGTGCATAATGTTTCAATCTTCCGCCTCCTTGATTAAATGAACATTGTTCATTCATTATTTAAAAAAAGAAATTCCCGAAACACCGGCAACGGGAATCCTTCTCTTATCTGCCGTACTATTTACCATTCCAAGCGCGCTTACGCTTCTAAAATACATTTCATAATCATGCGGATGCCCAACGCTTTCTCAGCCGTTGACAATCCATCGTTCTCCAGGACAGGAACCGCGCCAAAGAGCATGTATGACGCTGTCAGCGGTATATTCCCAACCCTTGTGATTCCATTTTCATTCATCTCCCGCAGCTTTTCCTCCATATACGGTTCAATGGTCTCACACAGCTTAACCGACATAAGCATCTGAAGATCGTGATTCTCCTTTTTATGAAAAAAATGATGATACTTTTCCTTTCCATCTGTTTGAATAAACAGCTGTTCCATTTTGTCCAGGAAACCATCCAGCGAATCATCCTTCTCTTTCAGACGTTCAATCATGGGATGCGTAATATCCTTTACATACTGCTCAATTGCAGTATCATACAGCATCTGCTTGGACTCAAAATACCGGTAACACAGTCCCGGCACCACATGCATGGCTGCCGCAATATCTCTCATGGTAGCTGCCTCATACCCCTTTTCCATAAAAACAGACATGGCTGTGTCCAATATTTCCTGTCTGCGGACCTCCGGTTCCTTGGATATTCTGGCTGTCTTGCGTTCCATCTGTCAATCTCCCCTTTTCTGAACAGACTCTTTCTGCTTAATACTCTGTTTTCATTAGTCAGCAGGGTTCCATACCTGTTTTCCAACAAGCTGACCGTCTGTTATAAACATAGAATACCACTCCATTGAACAAAAGTCAATGAATTATATTCATTCATCAGATCGAAAACCGAGAAATTATTACTTTTTTTGTTCTATTTTTATTCCATCTTTAAGATTCTATTTCCATTTCATGAATATCGCTATATTCCATTTTTTATATGATATACTCTGTTTATGAAACATACATATCCTGATTTCATGGATACGATACCATAATTTCAAGGAGGTTGCGATGGATTATCTGGGTCTGATTCCTTTATTTGTTTTAGGTCTGGCCATGATTATAAAGCCGGAATATCTCTGGGAGGTTGAACATATTTTCGCAGTGGACGGCGTAGGGCCAACCGGTCTTTATTTGACATTTATCCGGGTCAGCGGGACATTTTTTATGATTTGTTCCGTGGCTGCCGCACTCTATGTATTGCTTCCGTAGAGGTGAGATTGATATATGATACGAGCTTGGAAAGGCCGCGGATTTAAAAGTCTGCAGCCTTTTTCAGTCCTGTCCCCTTCCAACTTTCTTCCTTTAATCTTTCACCATAATACTTCAAATTCACTCCACTCCTCATATGCTGATACAGAAAAACTATATCCTTAACTAACATACATGTTTCACACAAAGTTCAAAATTCCCTCCCCAGGCTTCATGTTATAATAGACTTATTCCAATGAACCACAGGAGGGATTCCATGCGCATATTAGTGATTGAAGATGAGAAACGGCTGGCATTTACTCTGGCTGACATGATAGGCGGGGCAGGATATTATACAGATGTCTCCCATGACGGGGCAGAGGGACTGGAGCTTGCACAAACCGGCATTTACGATGCCATTGTCCTGGATGTGATGCTTCCCGGAATGGATGGATATAAGGTTCTGAAAAACTTAAGAAGCACCCGCAACATGACGCCGGTGCTCATGCTGACTGCCAGGTCGGAGCTTTCGGACCGGGTGAGGGGATTAGATGCCGGAGCCGACTACTATCTGACAAAGCCATTTGCCACCGAAGAATTCCTGGCCTGTCTGCGCACCGTGCTAAGGCGCCACGGAGATATTGCGCCCGACACTCTGACCTTTGGCGACCTTATCCTCACACCCTCCATGCCTGAACTTATCTGCGGAGAAAACAGTGTGTCTTTAAGCGCCAAGGAACTGGAACTAATGAGCCTGCTGATACAAAACAGCAGTCAGTATCTCCCCAAAGAAACCATACTCCTTAAGGTCTGGGGATATGACGCCAATGTGAATTCCAACAGTGTGGAGGCCTACATATCATTTCTGCGCAAGAAACTCTCGCTGCTGGGATCCTGTGTTTCTATCTCCGTCATGAGAAACATTGGATATAAGCTGGGGGTGTCCCTATGATACGAAAACTCAGATGGAAATTTTCAGCCATCATGATGACCATTGTCGCTTTTCTGCTGGCCGTCATTTTCATAACGCTGTACTACACAACAAAAGCAAACTACGTTCAGCGGAGCATGGGCACCCTGCATTCCGCCATGCTGGAAAATTATCCGGGCAGTATGCGGGAACAGGCAGGGCAGCCGCCCTCTGCGGGCCAGCGTCCTCCCTCCCGCCCCCGCAGGCAGGAACTTCCTCTGATGGTGGTTGATATAAGGCAGGGCAACTATACTGTAGTAAAGAACCAGCTTCCAGATATAGAAAGCCAGGAGGCCGAAACCCTGATATCCCTGGCGGAAAGCAAGGGCGGTGAGTCCGGTACCTTAAAAGACCTGCACCTGCGTTTTCTCCGGGGAAAAACCAAGCCTGACCAAACAGTGCGGTATGTATTCGCCGATATATATGAGGAACAGAATTCACTCTATTGGCAGGTGATTCACTCTTCCATTATCGGAGCAAGTTCGTTTGCTGTCTTTTTCCTGTTCTCCATCCTTCTCTCCGGATGGGCTGTGAAACCAGTGGAGATTGCCTGGCAGCGGCAGCGCCAGTTTGTTGCGGATGCCTCTCACGAATTAAAAACACCTCTCACCGTCATCCTCTCCAATGCCGATATGCTTGAAAAAGACCGCGATATACCGAAGGGACAAAACCGGCAGCGGATAAGCCATATAAAGGCTGAGTCCCTGCGGATGAAACAGCTGATAGAAAGCCTTCTCGCTCTGGCCCGGAGTGACTCAGGACAGGAGTCTGCGGTCTGCGCACCAGTTGACCTGAGCTTTATTGTAAACAGCAGTCTTATGGCCTTTGAGCCTCTGGCTTTTGACATGGGTAAACACATCACCTATGATATCGAAGCTGCACTTCATGTAAATGGAGATGATAAAAAACTCCGGCAGCTGACAGACATTCTCCTTGACAATGCCTGCAAATACAGTCAGGATAACGGCTCCATCTGTGTTACCCTGAAAAAGACCAGCGCAAAAGAGGCGCTCCTTACTGTCTCAGATGAGGGGGCACCTCTCACGAAAGAAGAAATCAAACACCTGTTTCTCCGCTTTTACCGCGGAGACACTGCCCGCAGCAATATCCCCGGCTACGGCCTCGGACTTTCCATTGCCCAAAGCATTGTATCTGAGCATGGAGGAAAGATTGAGGCCAGCACGGATGGTTTCGCAACAAACTCATTTATAGTTCGGCTGCCCATATAGGAATAAGAAAGTATTCCCGGCCACCCGGCATGCTTCAAGGCTTCGGCTTACTCCATGCTACTGCTGCTTCCCAGAACATGGATACCTTCCGGCAAGCTCTCTTCCGGCAAATTCCCTGCCAGCAAAGTCTCCTGTATTACAACAACGGAGGCTTTGCCGGAAACATTTCCGGTTCCTTCCGATTCTGATTCACTGCCAATATTATCTGCGATTCCCGCTTCCGGCTGCATTTTTCGCCTTCCCTCCCGGCTTCCTTCAGCATTCTCTCCTTCTCTACCTTCCTGTGTTCTTCCGAAGTTTTCCTCTCCGGTTCCTGCTCCCGGCCTTTCTTTTAACTTTCCTTCTCCGCCGCCTGGGATTCTTCTAAAACCTCCGCTGGAAGGCGTGCCATACTGATTCAGGATGCCGTCCACCGCCATCTGAATATCCTGTTCTCCGGCCTCTATGTAATAAGTCTCCCCTGTTTTTAATTCTGGCGAGCTGAAAAGCAGAGCCTCAAAGGGCTTTGAAATCTCTGTTTCCGTCAATTGATTTCCCAGCCCGTCCTTTATTGATATGGTTGTTCCGGCATCCTGCATTTCATCAAAGTAAACCATCAGCATGGGCTGGGATGAATTCTCAGAAAACGTCTGGAACATTCCCGCACTTCCCACAGCCAATATGGTTCCTCCTGAAATGGTTCCCGTACCATTGTAATCCAAAGCACCATTCCCCCCTTCTGCCGGGCCTTCTGCGAGGACGGTACCTCCCTCCAGATACAGGTCTCCATTGGAGTCTATACCATCCCCGGAAGCATTGATCTTCACGTTTCCTCCCGTAATACGGATATAAGCCCCTTCTGTTGCACCAAAAGAACCGCCGGCTGCATTTGGACCGCCGGATGTATCTGTACCCCGGGCTGCATTAATTCCATCATCCTCTGAGTTAATCTGAATGGTTCCTCCAGTGATTTCTAAACAGAGCCCTTCCAGTCCCTCGCGGCTTTGTTCCACGATTATGGTTCCGCCTGAGACTTCCACCAGATTATCACTGTGAACTGCATCGTCGCCTGCGGACAGCGTCAGCTCACCTGAGAACAACCTTACATTCTTGCCGCTGTGTATACCGTCATCCTGAGCATTTATGTCAATGATGCCGCCTGTAACCTCAACCAGCGTTTCGGCCAGTATTCCTTTCTTTCCTGCTGTGATGGCCGTGGTTCCTCCGGTGATTCTCACATATCCCTTGTCTTCTTCCCCATTATTATTTGACTGTATCCCGTCGCTGCCTGCTGTAATGGTAATCTCTCCGCCGTTCACCTCTACGGCGTCCTTTCCTTTCACGCCATCTTCCGCCGCCTCAATGACATAGGTACCGGAATTAATGGTAAGGCGATCCTTTCCCCGTATACCATTCATATAATTACCGCTGACTGTCAGCATGCCGTTCCCCTCAAATACCACATCATCCTTGCTGAAAATGGCTGCATCCGGCTCGTCCTCCCCTGTCTGCGGATAAGTATATGTATTTCCGTCAGATACCCTGTTTTCTGTCCTATCCTCCAGGACAATGGTCAGAAGTCCGCTTTGGCTGGCATAGATTGCGGAATAATCCGCACTTGTAATGGAAACGCCGTCCAGTATCAGACATACTTCATCCTCCTTTCCCGCGTCCACCACCACGCCTCCCCCTGTAATGTTTCCTGTCAGGCGGTATGTTCCGGAAGATGAAATAGTGACATTGGCCCCGTCAGCCGCAGCCCCTGTCCCTTCAATGGCCACTGTTGTTCCATTTCCAGTGATTCGTGTTTCCTCTCCATCACCAAAGGAACTGTCTGCATCTGTCCGGTTTGTGTCCTGCGTCCCTGCCGCTTCCTGGATGCCTGCTGTTTCCGATGTTCCAGCGGCTCCCGCCTTACTCCCATCCTGCCCGGCTGTCTTTGTGCATCCGGCAAGAAACAGAACACCGGCCAGTCCGGCCGCTATTCCAAATATCTTAAGTTTCCTGTATTTCAGTCCATTTCTGCCCATATGATTATCCTCCTATAATTCATCCCTGCCATCCGGCAGCCGGCCGCAGACAATGGTAAGGTTCCCATTTCTGCACCGTATTTCATCCAGCATGTTCTTTTCAATAAATTCCGACTTTAAATCCACCTGGTAGCACAGTTCATAGAGACTGCCCATATTCACGGTCCTGACCCGCACAAGCTCTGACTTTTTAGTATACTTCGCAAATATATCGTCAAAAATCCCTGAATAGTCCAGATTTTCCGGTATCGTAATTTTCAATTCCTTTCTCCCGGCCCTGCCTGCCGGAAGGGATATCAAAAGGATGGTAATTCCGCCAGACACAATCATCAGAAGCATAGCGGTTCCCAGATACCCCATTCCAGCGGCCAGACCCAGAGCCATGGCCAGGAATATACTTCCAATCTCTCTTGCATTGCCGGGCAAGGACCTGAACCGCACCAGACTGAACGCCCCCATGACCGCCACTCCGGTACCCAGGTTTCCGTTTACCAGCATGATCACGGTCTGGACCATAACAGGCAGCAGGACCAGAGTAAGAATAAAGCTTCTGGAATACTGGTTCCTGTATGTATGAACCGCAGCCAGCACTGCCCCCAGCATTACTGATGTAATGGTACAGAGTAAAAATTGTCCCATTGTAATACCGGTATTTACAGTTTCTGTCAACACACTCTCAAGCACAGATTCTACCTCCCTCTATAAATATCCCTTGATACAGGTACTCTTTATAATAGGCACCATATTTTGAATAAGACACCGGAAAAAGCCCCATATCGGAAAAAAGCCTGCTCATCCATAACGGCATCGCCCCAGGAATTTTCACCTCCATCAGAATTTGGTCCTTATCCAAAAGCATTGTTCCATAAACTCCATTCTTCAGATCCAGTCCGCTGCACCTGCAGCAAATATTCCGGTCAAAGGTAATTCTTAATTCTTCATTGCCCTTTCCGTAATATGCCGCCCGGTCATAGGCCACAAAAGCCGCGGGTTTTAAGTCATACCGATTCAAAACATACTCTATTTCCTTCAATATCTGGCTCTCCTCAATCCGCCGGATTCCATAATACAGATACTTTCTCGCCTGGCAGAGAGGCACTGGTATCCGGCGTTTGTACACCACCCCGTCAAACTTTTTCTTTAATTCCGCATATACCACGCTGGTGTCCGTCGCCTTCCCATATGCCCTCAAACGCAGCTTTTCTTTATATTCCGGTTTTTCAATGGATTGTCTGACCAGCTGGAAATCCGGTGTATCAAAGTAAATATTGGATATGGTATATTCCCCGTAATGGTCTGTATCCATCTGTCTTTCCAGAGCAGGCATCAAAGCATCATACTGTTTTTGGGTGAGCATATATTTTTTCTCGTAGCGTTTGAATATTTCCTGAGTCATACACATGGCCTCCTTCATCTTTTATGGCTTTTATCCTAACAGCCCAAGCTGAAACAAACCTTAAAAAAATCCTGGAAACCATGAGCTTTCTGTGAACGGTCCGGGGATTTTCTGTGAACTGACAGGCGGTTTTCCGGAGATTTCTATCAAATGCCGAAATATCTCAATAAACCATCAAGTTTGCATAAGACTATCCCCGATTACAAACCAAGCAAATATCTTTTAAAATACGGGTGCCGCTGTTGTGGAAGTCAAAAAACACCGCCGGGACTCCATCCATTCCCGGCGGCTTTCCTCTCACCATCTGCTTACAGACTCCAGTTCAGGCTCTTACCCTGAAGTTCTGCCATGTGATGGTATATCCCTTTCTTCTCCAACAGTTCCTCCGGCGTACCCTGCTCCGCCACATAACCATCCTTTAGCACCACAATCCGGTCTGCGCCTGCCACAGTCCTCATCCGGTGCGCAATAATCAGCACAGTCTTATTCATGACCAGATTGGATATGGCCTGCTGTACCAGAGTCTCATTTTCCACATCCAGAGACGCCGTGGCCTCATCCATGAGATTCACAGGGGCATTCTTTAAAAGGGCCCTGGCAATGGACAGCCGCTGCCGTTCCCCGCCGGATAAGGCAGAACCATTTTCCCCAATCCGGGTCTCATATCCGTTTGGAAGACGATGAATAAATTCCTCACACTGGGCAGCCCTGGCCGCTTCCATCACCTCCTGGTCAGATGCGTCTTTGCGTCCCAGACGGATGTTCTCCATGATGGTATTGTTAAACAGGACCACATCCTGGAATACAATGGAAAAGCTTCTAAGCAGGGTCTCCGGCTCTATCCCGCTGATATCCGTACCTCCCAGCGTAATCTTTCCTCTGTCAATATCCCAGAACCTGGCAGCCAGCTTTGCACTGGTAGATTTTCCGCCTCCCGACGGCCCTACCAGGGCTGTCACCTGTCCCTGTCTTGCTGTAAATGACACATCCTTTAAAACCTGTTTCCCCTCTTTATAGGAAAATCCCACATGGTCAAATACAATATCATATCCATCGTACGCAGCTTCCCTGCTTCCCTGCTGAACAGGCTGCTCCTCAATCCCCTTCATCCGTTCCACCACCAGTAAAGCAGAGTACACAGCCGACAGGTTCTGCAGACAGCCGGTAAGAGGTCCGTACAGCCTGGTGGACGCCACCATAAACATGAGGAACATCATAAAGCCGATGGAATGGGATGACAGAAGAGCAGCTCCCGCCAGTACCGTGGTAGCCATGCCGACTTTCAGGAACATCTGGGACGCTGTGACCATGGTGCCGTTTAACAGTTCCAGACGTATGGTGATGGATTCCACGTTCAGAATCTTCTGGTCCAGCCCCCTCAGATACTCCTCCTGCTGGTTGTTGGCCCTGATGTCCTGGATATTCTCAATGCACTCCTGGATTCCGTCCGAAGCAGCGATTTTCTTTCCCTTCTGCCTGCGCTCCACCCGGTCCACCATGGGTCTTGTACCTGCTGCCAGAAGAAAGGATATGGGAACCACCCACAGCACAGCCAGCCCCATCCGCCAGTCAGCCGCCATAAGACACACTCCTATGATCGCCGTGGATAGGAAGGCCCCTATGAGTTCAGGAATAAAATGGGAAAATGCCTTTTCAATAAACGCGCTGTCCGCCATAATGGTGGTGGTCAAATCCGCCAGATCCCGTTTTCCAAAAAAAGACATGGGCAGGGTTCTGAGCCTCTCCGCCAGACGAATACGCATATTGGCGCTTTCCGTATAGGATGCCACAAAGGTGGCGTCATACTGGATTCTCCAGAAAATGAATATTATAACCAGCAGTACAATGCAGGCTGCCACATACCCGGCCATTCCCAGGGAAGGAGCCTGAATCCCCACCAACGGGCTCAGAAGCCGTTCCATAAAGAGGAACAGGATGCCCATGGGGAATATCAGCCCCATATTGGTGAGAGCACAGGAAAATATGGCCTTTGTCAGATCCCTTCCTCCCTGTTCGCTCAAGGCGAATTTTTTCTGTAGATACTTGCTCATGCCTTTCCACCTACCTTCCACTCTGCTGATGTCTGATAATCCTTCCACATTTTTGCATACAGCCCCCTGGCCTTCAAAAGTTCATCATGGCTTCCCTGTTCAGCCACACGGCCTTTCTCCATCACGAAGATACGGTGAGCCCGGCACACCGTAGACAGCCTGTGGGCGATCATTATCACGGTCTTGCCCTCCACCAGCTTCTCAAAGGCCAGCTGAATCAGATATTCATTGTCAGGGTCGGCAAATGCCGTGGCCTCGTCCAGGAGCACAATGGGAGCGTCCTTTAAGATTGCTCTGGCCAGTGCAATTCTCTGCATTTCACCGCCCGACAGGTACACCCCTTTGGTTCCAACCACCGTATCCAGACCCTGGGGCATCTTCTTAATAATGTCCTCACATCTGGCTGCCTTCACGGCCCCCATGACTTCCTCCTTATCTGCCTCCGGTTTTGCCGCCCGTATGTTGTTCATCAGACTGTCCTTAAATAGATGGCTGTCCTGGAATACAAAGCTGACCCTCTTCATCAGTTCTTTTGTCTCCATCTCCCTCACATCCACACCGCCGATACAAATGCTTCCCTGGTCCACATCAAAAAACCTTGGAATCAGGCTGACCAGAGTAGTCTTGCCGCTTCCGGAAGCCCCTACAATAGCTGTGGTGGCTCCCTGCGGCACAGTAAGAGACACATGCTCCAGAGCGTTTACACCGTCCTTGTTATAGGAAAACGAGACGTCCTTAATCTCAATCCTGTGGTTTTCAGGCTTCCTGGGAGCAGCGGGCTCAGAAAGAGGCTTCTCTCTGATAACATTCAATATTCGCTCCAGCGCGTCATTGGCAGCCATGGTATTTTCACTGGTCCACATGATTTTGTCCATCATGGTCACGCAGACAGGTGTAAACAGGATATAGAAAACCAGATCCAGGGCCATGGTCACAAATCCCTGCCCGCCCGCCGCATCCCCTGCCAGAAGAAGGCCCGCAGGTATGAGAACGGCAAATATGCTGTTAATGCTGACCGAATAACAGCACATGGGAATTCTGAGGGACAGGGTATAATTCACAGCCCAGTTCTTATAGCGCATGATGGAATCATGAAAGCTCTTAAAGGAAAAAATGCTCTGCTGGAATGTCTTTACCACAGGGATTCCGCGCACATACTCCACGGCCTCGCTGTTCATGTCCTCCAGGGCATTCTGGTACTGCTTCATGCACTCTGCCATTCCCGTCCCCATCATCCTGCTGAGGAAAAATGTACCCACCGCCATGGGAATGAGGCTGATAAGGCCAAATCTCCAGTCAAACACCAGAAGAAGTACCAGCACTGCCGCCGGCGTCACCAATGCTCCCGCCAAATCCGGTAACTGATGGGCCAGATAAGTCTCTGTCTGTCCTGCCCCGTCGTCAATGATACGGCGCAGTTTTCCGCTTCCGGTCCCCCTCAAATAGCCAATGGGCAGCTCTGCCAGGTGGTGAAGGGCAGCCGTCTTCATATTTCTGGCTGTCCGGAAGGCCGAAAGATGGGTACACATAAGAGCCCCAAAATAGATAAGCATGCTCAGGAGTGAGGAAGCCACCGCCATCCACCCCCAGTAAACCAGCGTTCCGCCGGCCAGTCCTCCCGGCCAGTTCAGGACCGCCAGCTTTATCACCTTCCACATGCACAGATACGGCACCAGCGCTATAACCGCGCTGATACCTGACAGAATGCATCCTGTCACTGTAAGGTATTTATACTTCCCCGCAAAGGTCATCAGAGTCACCTTACCTGTATCGGGAAGCCGTGTCATAATATGTTTCCTGCTGCCATCCACTTTTTCATCCTCCTTTTTTGTTAGTTATAGCTAACTCATTGTTTTAAAAATAAGGCTGTCAGGCTTCTGCCTTCCGGCTTTCCGCCCTCAAGCCCCATCTCTTACTCACCCAACTCCATGATTCGCACCCAGCCCGCATGCTGAAAACGGCTTAATGTGACAGCACAGGTAATTGCCTGTTCTCTCGGCAGGTCGTGGGACACAAATTCATGGAGCTGCTGGAAAAAGGACCTGCACAGAATATGAATCAGTGTGTTGCTCATTCCTTCAGCCGAATGTCCCAAAGATTCCATAGCTTTTATAAAATCCCGGCAGGACTGCTCCTCCACCGCGGCCAGCCTGTCAAAATAACGGTCCCTGGCTTCCTGGGCGCCGCAGCACAGAAGCAGCTTGAACACCTCAAAATGATCATAGATATAATTCACCATCCAGGGTATGTACTGCTCTGTAATCTCATTCAGCCTGGCTGGCTGCTGTTCAGGCGGCAGCGCAGCAAAGTCCCTGTGCTCTTTACGGTACAGATCCAGCAGTTCCTCCGCCGTATCTGAGGTCAGCGCGTCAAACAATGCTTTCTTCCCCGGAAAATAACCGTATATGGCTCCGGTTGTCACCGATGCCTCCTTTGCGATTCTCCTGAGCGACGCTTTCTCATATCCATATGTGAGAAATTCCTTCTTTCCTGCCTCCAATATGGCAGTAACCGTACCGTTGTACCTGTCCTCCATGACAATCACTCCAACCTTTTCCCATATCATTATAACACTGTTATATAACATGGTTATTATGGTACAAAAAAAGGCATCCGTCAATACATATAACCGATACCTTTTCTCATTAAACCATTTTATATGTTTTTTTGAAAAAACTTCTCAAAACCAATGAATGCAGCGTACTTTCTCAGCCCTTCATCCACCATCTGTCCGGGACCTGCCATATTGTAGAGGGCGGCTTATAAGAGCCCCACCAGCTCCAGGCTCGGTTTTAAAGTATCTGCTCCCGGCTGCCATTTTGCCGGGCATACCTGATCACCGTGCTCCGCCACAAACTGGGATGCCTGAACACGTCTGAACAGCTCGTCCGCATTCCTGCCCACATTTCCCGCGATTACCTCGCAGGCAACAATCTTTCCTTCCGGATTCACGATAAAGCTTCCTCTTTCAGCCATTCCGTCAGCCTCTATCATCACATCGAAATCCCTGGCCAGACTGCCCGTGGGATCCGCCAGCATGGGATACTTGATTTTCTGTATGGTTCTTGATGCGTCATGCCATGCCTTGTGGACAAAATGGCTGTCGCAGGATACGCTGTATATCTCGCAGCCGGCTGACTTGAAGTCCTCATACTTATCCGCCAGGTCCTCCAGCTCAGTGGGGCAAACAAATGTAAAATCCGCGGGATAAAAGAAAAATACAGCCCACTTCCCTAAAACATCTGATTTCTTCACTTCCCTGAACGCTCCGCCTGCATAGGCCTGTACTGTAAAATCGCTGATTTCTTTTCCTATTAATGACATATTGTTTCCTCCTGGTTTTTGTGATGGTTTACTGCTGCCTTGCCTTCTATCCCGTTACCCTTGAAACAGAAATCCATTGCCTGCTGCCCGATTGTTAGTTTTGTCTAATTTACTCATATTTTACCAGAACTAATCCCTTTTGTCAATAAATAATATTGATAATCATTATTAATATTGTTTATTTTGAAAAACATAAAAAGAACAGCCAGACAAGTTTCCCCATCTGGCTGTTCCCATGCTGCGTTATTACTCCTCAAACGAATTAATGACGGATAATTCCGGCTTCATATCATACTTCTTCTTAAATACTATGGCTCCCACGATTCCAGCCAGGGTACCGCTGATGGCAGCCAGCAGCAGCGCCATAAGTACCTTTAACGGCGGATTGAAGGCAAAGGGCGCCAGCAGTCCTGGTATGGGAGATGCTGTTCCCGGGGCATTGTTGATAATGCCCAGGAATGCGGCGGCCACTCCCGAAAAGCCTCCCCCGAAAAAGTTGGAACAATAAATTGGTATGGGATGCTTTGTTATGATATGGGCCTGTGTCAGCGGCTCCATCATAACAGCTGCCACGTTGCTGTTATCCCCGAAGTGGAGCATTTTAAAGATGACACCATTGGTAAAGGAACCGCCGAAGCAGGCAATAGCTGCAATACCCATGGGCAGTCCTGTAAGTCCCAGCATGGCGGTAAGAGCCATGGAACTGAGGGGAGACGTACAAATCATCTTGATAACCCCTCCCAGCAGAAGTCCCATGAGAATGGGCGACTGCTCTGTAGCTGCCGAAATCATGCCGCCGATGTGCGCCAGGGCTGCATTCACAGCCGGATCCACCAGGAAGGCGATGAATCTGGCAATCGGTGCAATCATGAGAGCACCCAGCACGGAATCCAGGCCCGGCGGAAGGTGTTTCTCAATAAACGGCGCAATGAAGCCAATTGCATATCCTGCGATAAATCCCGGAAGGATGCCGTATCCTCCCAGAGCAACACCGGCAACTACTGCAAATACGGGATTCACTCCCATGCCTATCGGTACCATAATTGCCGCTGCCACGCCGCCCATGTTGCCCGATATGGTGCCCGTTTCCCCAAGGAATGCCAGGTGAAGCAAATCTCCGGATATGTACCTGTGGACAGCCTCCACAAGGAAAGTTGCAACTGCTGCATTGGCCATTCCCGACATGGCCGCTGAACCTTTGGGCGCCTTCATACTGAAAAGTGAGAAAGCTGCCAGCGTCAATAATAGTAATCCTAACCCCGTAATAATTGTCATAAATCTACGTTCCTCCTGTTTTTTGCTCTCCGCAGATATGCTTGGCCGCTTTCCACCACAGACCGCCGTTACCGCTGTGATAGCTCTTAAGCTAAGGTATATCCTTGGTAGAGTTTTCGCAATGCAGGTAACGAAGAAGTCCCCAAAATTGCAAAAAAACAGAGACAGACATAAACGTAGCGTAGATGTCTGCCTCTGTCCTTTTACCTGAAAGTTTCCCTGACGCGGTTGCTGCTATGCCGCCGGTTGCTTCATCGGTATTCACATTTTAGTGACCTTCTCCAGAGTCCCGTCCGAATTCGATTCTTTTGCCTGAGAGTTTGCGCATCCCCTTCGGCGTTACCTGGCGGTAATCTCTCCCGAATTCATCAACCGGTCTGTCATTAACTTTGTTTATATTTTAACATCAAACATAGAAAAAAGCAATAGAATTATGTTCAGTTTATTTCTTTTTCACAAAAAACATACCGTTTTTTTATGCATACGGCACAATTTTTTTCACGATAAATGACAGAAAATAAACATATGTCCATTTACTCTCTTCCATTCCCAAAATAATTGTAAAATACAGGAAGGGGGATTTTATTTTTTTCTGTACGCGCCTTCAAAAATCAATCCAGAAGATTGGTCATGCTCTTTAAACTGATAGCCAGAGTGGATGTATTGTGGAGCATAGCTGATGCGGCCGGGGTTATGACGCCTCCCACTCCCAGAAGAATAAGACCCAGGTTGAATCCGATAACAAACCGGTAGTTCCGGTCAATCCGGTCCATGAGTGCCCGGCTGATAGCCCTCAGTGTCACCAGTTGGAACAGGTTGTCCTCCGAGATGGTGATATCTGCTATCTCCCTGGCAATCTCAGCCCCTTCGCTGATGGCAATTCCCGCGTCAGCAGCCGACAGGGCCGGCGAATCATTGATTCCGTCGCCAATCATAATAACCTTGCGGCCCTTTTTCTTTTCTTCGTCCACGAACCGGGCCTTGTCCTCGGGAAGGACCTCCGAATAATACTCGTCCACTCCCACCCGTCCGGCAACAGCGGCGGCCGTGCGCTCACTGTCTCCTGTCATCATGACAATCTTGGTGATTCCCTGCCTGTGAAGGGCCGCGATGACCGCATCCGCCTCATCCCTCAGAGGGTCCTCAATGCAGATAACGGCTGCCAGGCTTCCTCCGATGGCCAGGTAGAGGTGGGAATATTCCACGGGAAGGCTGTCAAATACCGTTCTCTTATCCTCCGGTATCCTGCACCCCTCATCTTCAAACACAAAGTGATAGCTTCCAATCACCACCCTTTCATCTCCCACATAGGTGGCAATGCCGTGTGCTACAATATAATCCACCCTGGAATGCATCTCCTTGTGGACCAGCCCCCGCTTCACTGCCTCATTTACCACAGCCTTAGCCATGGAGTGGGGGAAATGCTCCTCCAGGCAGGCAGCAATGCGCAGCAGCTCTTCCTTTCCCATGTCATTGAATACCACCACATCCGCCACCTGGGGCCTGGCCTTTGTCAGGGTTCCTGTCTTGTCAAAGATAATGGTGTCGGCAGCAGCCACTGCCTCCATATACCTGCCTCCCTTTACCGTAATATGGCAGCTGCCGGCCTCGCGCATGGCCGAGAGCACAGACAGGGGCATAGCCAGCTTCAGCGCGCAGGAAAAATCCACCATCAGGATGGACAGGGCCTTTGTCACATTGCGGGTCAGCAGCCACGTAAGGATGGTTCCGCCCAGACTCCAGGGAACCAACGCGTCCGCCAGGGTGGCTGCCTTTCCCTCAGCCGTGGACTTAAGCTGCTCCGACTCCTCAATCATGGTCACAATCCGTTCAAACCTGGTGTCGCCCGCAGCCGTTCTCACCCGCAGGGTAATCTCTCCCTCCTCTACGGCTGTTCCCGCATACACGTAGGAGCCCTCCTCCTTCCTGACAGGCACTGATTCCCCCGTCATGGAAGCCTGATTCACCATGGCGTCCCCGGAAGCGACCACTCCGTCCAGAGGAATCACATTTCCCATATGGACCGTTACCAGGTCTCCCTCCCTGATTTTTGAAACAGGAACCAGAACCTCTGTCCCATCCACATTCTGCCATACCCCGGCAATGTTTAAGGACATGCTCCTGGCAAGGTCGCCCACTGACTTTTTGCGGGTCCATTCTTCCAGAAGTTCCCCAATCCCCAGAAGGAACATAACAGAACCCGCCGTGTCGAAATCCCGTCTCAGGACAGACACGGCAATCGCTGCGGCATCCAAAACCTCCACCTCCAGCTTGCCCCTGAGCAGACAGCGGACTCCCTTTAGCAGGTACCTGACGGAGTGGGCGGCCGTATAGACGGCTCTGACAGAAGCCGGCAGAAAGGATTGGGCAAATGCCCTGACCACCACTTTCCGGACCAGCTTCTCCTTGTATTCGCGGTTCAGGGCCCTTCCGCTGTTCTTCGGCACCAGCTCTTCCATCCGCTCACTATCATAAGAAAACCTCTGTATTCCCTCCAGTATGCACCTGCGGCTGCCTTCATACACCACAGCGGCATCCGCTGTTCTCTCATATACCCTGACATTTTTTACTCCGGGAAGGGTGCAGAGATAATAATGCAGCAAATCAGCCTGCCGTATGCTCATATCCTTCTGATAAAAATGAACCCTGACCCTTCCCCTTATCTCATGTCTAATTACAAACTTCATTGTTTCAAGCTCCTATTTTCAACTGTCCTGGACACATTTTCAGAGTAAATGAAAAAATTACCGCCCGGAGATTTCTTCTCCAGGCGGATTATACATTACGCTGTAACCGTATCAGCAGAAGCTGTCTCATCTTCCTTCAAATATTCTGAGGTATGCTCAGGGGCCTCCTCCCTGCTTTCATCCTCAAATACCTCCTGACAGCGCTGTGCATTGATTTCCCTGGCCTCTGCCAGAATATCCTCAGCGTTCTCCTGGATATTGGAGGCGGTGGTCATCACACAGTCTTTAGCCCTTAATCCGGCAGCCAGGCAGTTGATATATAACTTTTTGGCATCATCGCTTCCCAGAATCTTCACACCTGCTGTTCCAAACAGGACGCCGCCTAAAAAAAGGCCCATTTTTTTACATTTAAAACAATCGATCATTCCTTTATCCTCCTAAATTATATGTAAACAATCCTTATCAGGCACAAAAGAGTATGCAGGGCTGTTATGATGCTGTCTTGGCCTTTACATTCACATTAAGAGAACTGCCCTCTTTATAAGGCCTTACTAACAGATAGATGAATACGGCCACGGCCCCAATTGCCGCAACGGTTCCGACTCCAAAGGTTCCCTCTGTAAACCATCTGCCAAACTGGTATATGCACAGTGCCACCACATATGCAAGTATGGTCTGATAGCCGATTGCAAACCAGGTCCACCTTGCATTGTTCATCTCACGCTTGATGGCGCCTATGGCAGCAAAACAGGGAGCGCACAGCAGATTGAACACCAGGAAGGAATATGCGCTGACGGCTGTAAAGCTCTGGGCCAGTGTTCCCCAGATTTCTGATCCGTCCTCAGCCACTTCCGCAAAACCATAGAGAATGCCGAAGGTGCCAACTACGTTTTCCTTTGCAACCAGACCCGTGATGGCCGCCACAGCTGCCTGCCAGTTCCCCCATCCCAGAGGAGCAAATATCCAGGCAATGGCCTGACCGATTGACGCCAGAATTCCATCCGACAAATCTTCCACCATACCAAAATGTCCGTCCACAAACCCAAAGCTGGATGTAAACCAAATAAAAATAGTGGACAGCAGGATTACGGTTCCTGCCTTCTTGATAAAGGACCAGCCTCTCTCCCACATGCTGCGCAGAACATTCGACACAGTTGGAAGGTGGTAAGCAGGAAGCTCCATTACAAACGGCGCCGGATCCCCTGCAAACATTTTTGTTTTCTTTAAGATGATGCCGGAGCAGATAATGGCTGCAATTCCTACGAAGTAGGCGCTGGGTGCTACCCAGGAAGCGCCTCCGAACAGGGCTCCCGCAAACAGCGCAATAATAGGTAGCTTTGCTCCGCATGGAATAAAGGTGGTGGTCATGATGGTCATTTTGCGGTCCCTGTCATTCTCAATGGTACGGGAAGCCATGATGCCGGGAACACCGCAGCCGGTTCCGATCAGCATGGGAATAAAGGACTTTCCTGACAATCCGAATTTTCGGAAAATTCTGTCCATGATAAACGCCACCCTGGCCATGTAACCGCAGGATTCAAGAAACGCAAGGAAAATAAACAGCACCAGCATCTGGGGCACAAAGCCAAGCACAGCGCCCACGCCAGCCACAATACCATCTAATATCAGGCTGGAGAGCCAGTCAGCACAGCCCACCGCGGCGAGGAATCCCTCCACAACAACAGGTATGCCCGGCACTTCCAAGCCAAACAGACTCCAGCCTTCCCCAAACACTCCGTCGTTAGCCCAGTCAGTGGCCCAGGTTCCCACGGTAGTAACTGAAACATAGTAGACAACCCACATGACCGCCGCAAATATAGGCAGAGCCAGGAAACGGTTGGTGACGATATGGTCAATTTTATCGGAGACGCTCATCTTCTCTCTGCTCTTTTTTGTATAACACCTGCCAATAATGGATGTAATGTAGGTATAGCGCTCATTTGTGATGATACTCTCAGCGTCATCGTCCATGGCCTCCTCCATGCGCGCTGTGATGCTTCCCACATCCGGAACCATGGTCATTTGGGCCCCAATCTTGTCATCCCGCTCAAACAGCTTGATGGCATAGAAGCGCCTCTGCGCCTCAGGCACATTTCCTCCGATGCATTGTTCGATTTCCTCCAGAGCCGCCTCCACATCGGCGCAGAATTTGTGTACCGGTACAGATGCTCTGCTGTCCTTTGCAAGCTCCACTGCCTTGTTGGCGGCCTCCATGATGCCGGTGCCCTTTAATGCGGAAATCTCCACCACCGGGCAGCCCAGCTCCCTGCTCAGAGCCTGAATGTCAATCCGGTCCCCGCTCTTTTTAACCACGTCCATCATGTTGACAGCCATCAGCACGGGAATCCCCAGCTCCATTAACTGGGTGGTCAGGTACAGGTTGCGCTCCAGGTTGGTTCCGTCCACAATGTTTAAGATGGCATCCGGCCGCTGGGTAATCAGGTAGTTCCTGGCGACCACTTCCTCCAGCGTGTAAGGCGACAATGAATAGATACCCGGAAGGTCCATGATGATGACATCCTTGTTCCCCTTAAGTTTTCCTTCCTTCTTTTCCACCGTGACACCAGGCCAGTTTCCAACAAACTGATTGGATCCGGTAAGACCATTGAACAGCGTGGTCTTTCCGCAGTTGGGATTACCGGCCAAAGCAATTTTGATTGACATTTTCATATCCTCCTCATTCTCTTATTGAGAAAATTTATCAATAAATTAGTTGTAGCTAACTCATTCTTTTAAAAAAAAGCAGTTTCTACTGCACTTCAATCATCTCGGCATCCGCTTTCCTTAAGGACAGCTCATAGCCCCTAACATTCACCTCCACAGGGTCCCCCAGAGGCGCCACCTTGCGGACATAGACTTCCGTCCCTTTTGTGATGCCCATATCCATGATACGCCGCTTTACGGCCCCTTCTCCGTGAAGTTTAACAACCGTTACCGTGCTTTTGCATTTTACTTCCTTCAATGTGCGCATCTTATTAATGCTCCTTTCCTTCTCATACCCGCGGCCAGCTTACACCATAATCTTATTGGCCATTTCTTTGCTGATAGCAACCCTTGATTCCTTTACATTGACAATCACATTGCCATTGTTAGCTGAAACAACAGTCACACTCGCTCCCGGCACAAACCCCATGTTCTCCAGATGACGCTTTACCTCTTCCTTGCCGCCCACCCGGACTATGGATGCCACCGTACCTTCTTTTACCAATGTCAACGGCATACCCATCACTCCTCTTTCTGAACCTGATGTGATTCTGTTTCCTGAAATTTCCATATTGCAGCTGGAAAGTTATGGTATCCTAACTGCAAATTTAGGTTAGCACCAGTTAACCAAAATGTCAATCGTTTTTTCAAATTAAATGCGGATTTTTTGCTATTTCAGTCCTGACGCTAATTTGCGTTTCCTTTCCGGGTATGATAAAATAGAAAATAGCCGCCGCAGACTTTGAACTAACTAATATTTATCAGTGGGAGGATTTGATTAAATTGAAAATACAGGAATCAGCTGAAAACTATCTGGAAACAATCTTGATTTTAAGCCGCAAAAACCCCTATGTCCGCTCCATCGACATCGCCAACGAACTGGCCTTTTCCAAGCCCAGTGTCAGCGTGGCAATGAAGAATCTGCGTGAAAACGGTTATATCCTCATGGATGACCAGGGGCACATCACCCTCAGCAGTATGGGAAAGGAAATCGCCGAAACCATGTACGAACGCCACACCATGCTCTCCCAGTGGCTCATGTACCTTGGCGTGGATGAACAGACAGCCGCGGAGGATGCCTGCCGCATTGAACATGTGGTCAGCGCAGAAAGCTTCCGGGCCATCAAGGACCATATTACCAAGGGGCATGAGCTTCCGGAAGACATTTTATAAGGCACGCGGTCAGAAATATTCCTGCTGCTGTCCCTGTTGTTCTTCCGGGTTCCCCGGACCGCCGGTCCTGATATACACACTTTCCGGCCGCCCCTTGGTGGTGGTCCTGGTCTTATATGCAATCTTCAGATATCCCTCCTGCTCCAATACAGCCAGAAAACGGTTGGCGCTCCGCTTGGTGATGCCCAGCCTGAGCGCAAGGGTCCTGGCTGTGATTTCCTGCTTTTCGGAGGCGCTGATAGCAGTAAATATTTTCTTTACTGTCAGGGGTGAAAGCTTGGACTGCACGTCCAGCACCTCACTGTTGTCCACATTAAGGAGAAGCTGGCCGCAGTCCCCCATGGGACCAATAATCTGCTCCCTCTCATTGATCAGGTATGCCAGAGACTGCTTAAGTTCAGCCTCATGGCAGGCGTCAAGAGCATTTAACCGGGCCTGTGAAAGACTGTTCCCAAGACCGCAGCCGATGCTGAAACGGGCGGACAGCTTTTTTTCCCTCAGAAACGGGCTGAGGCGGTCCTCCTTAAAATCTCCGGTCCAGCCCGAAACATGTTTCTTGGTAGACACGATTTCCAGCCCGTAATGGCGCCTGTGGACCGAACAGTCAATCATGGATGCCCCTATAAATTCAATCACAAGATTTTCAAGCCTCATGTAATCATAATCCAGGCCCTGGAACATCTCACCGCCGGAACCATTTTCCGACAGTTTCACGATGATGACTCCCGGTATCTGCTCCTCCAGCTTCCTGCGCTCAATCTCATTGAGAAGCTTGTCGCACATCTCCCCCACATACCGTTTGCTGGGGAACGGGAAATAGACCTTCACGCCGGCCTCCTGCAGTGCCGACACAATACTGGAAAACCGCGTGACGGATAAATCAATCTTTCCTTCCTCCCAGAGCCTTACATGTTTCCCGTACTCCTCCTGCTCAATTCCCAGCATCCGCTCCATGTCAAATTCATCCGCTGAAAGCTCCCGGATATCGGGCATGGGGCTGCGCCCCTCCACAAAATCCTTTAGTCCCACTCCGAAGATTTCCACAATATCAGCGTAAACCCTTGTAAAATCCAGGTTTCTGTTCTCATTTAACAGCTTTAGAAATAAACGGTACAGGGCAGCCTCATCAGTGTTGAAAAAACAGATGGGGCGCTTTTCTTCTTTATAATAAAGATGTATCATGTGCGCAGGAAAACTGCCGGAAGTCAGGATGCCGTCAAACTCCTCCGTAACATTTTCATAGATATACTGTATATCTGAAAATGTTTTATATGTAAATATGCAATAATCAACGTCCAGGTCCCCAAGCATGGACTGGAGAAACTCTTTTATATATTCTGTTGCGATGACTGCAATCTTTCTCTTCAATTCCATTCCTCCCAAAACCGCTTTGTCTTTTATCTTAACATAGCAAAGGAAAATCCGCATCCTCCAAATGGAAAAATCCCCGGCTTTTTGTCAATTGTGCATATAAATATTTTTTATCCCCTTGACAAACATGGTCTTTTTGCTATAATAAAGACACGTCTTTATATAGTCTTTTTATATTCCAAGGAGGGTACCGCAATGAACGAATTCTTACGACGAGCAAAGGAACTCGAGCACCAGATGCAGAAGGACCGCCGCTACCTGCACCAGCATGCCGAAGCAGGGGAACACCTGCCCGGAACCACTAAATATGTCATGGAACGCCTTTCTTCCATAGGGCTTTCCCCCCGGGAAATCTGCGACTCAGGCATCACTGCCCTGATTGAGGGCAGCTGCCCCGGCAAGACCATACTTCTCAGAGCTGACATGGATGCGCTCCCCATGAAAGAGATGAACAGTCTTCCCTTTCAGACAGTCACGGAGGCGGCCCACAACTGCGGACATGACATACATACCGCCATGCTTCTTGCTGCTGCCCAGATTCTGCATGAGCGCAGAGATGAGCTCTGCGGCAGCGTCAAGCTGATGTTCCAGCCGGCGGAAGAGGTTTTTACTGGTTCTGAGAACATGATTAAGGCGGGAATTCTTTCCAATCCCGCGGTAGATGCCGCCATGGGCATACATGTGATGTTAGATACCCCGGTTCCCTCCCTCAACTATGGCACGGGCTTCATGACATCCTCCTGCGACGGTTTTAAAATCACAGTAAAAGGTGTGGGCTGCCATGGGGCCATGCCTCATCTGGGTATTGATCCCATCAATGTGGGCTTTCATATTTACAGCGCCTTCCAGAATCTCATAGCCAGGGAGTGTGATCCAGGCGAGAAGGCAAGTCTTACCCTGGGTGCGTTTAATGCGGGAAACACCTCCAACATTATTCCTGACAGCGCCGTACTCATGGGCACCCTGCGCACCTATAACAAGGACTTGCGCGCCAGGCTTGTAAAAAGGATGCATGAGATTGCAGAATACACGGGAAAGGTCTTTGGAGTGGCCATTGAATACGAATCCCTCTCCGAGGTGCCCTCCACCTACTCTGACCCGGATCTTACCAGGGAGCTGGCAGAATATGCCTCTGAGGTGGTTCCTGATTTCATCAAACACACCGATTACTCCGTAACACCTTCCGATGACTTTGCCCGCGTGTCCGAAAAGGTCCCCACCGTCTACTTCATGATAGGATGCAGGGTGGATGGGTGCACGGTCCAGCACCATAATCCGGGCGTATTATTCGATGAAACCGTCATGCCCTACGGGGCCGCAGTACACGCAGCCTGCGCATTTAACTGGCTGAACAGGAGGAACGCATAATGGAACGCAAAAAAATATACTATGGCTGGTTCGTTGTCTTTGGTTGTCTCATGATTACATGTACCATGGTGCCCCCCATCATGGCGCTCAGCAATAAATTCCTGATACAGGTTACGGGTGAGCTCCAGATTTCCAGAAGCGCCTTCACCCTGGCCAATACCATTCTCCAGGGTCTCGGAATCTTCCTGTCCCCTGTTGTGTCGGCCAGGCTTGCAAGAGGCAACATGAAACGGATTCAGACCGTCAGCATTATCGGCTTTGTCCTTTCCTACGCTTCCTTCTCCCTTGCCACCAATGTGATTCATCTATACATTTCCTCCTTCTTTACCGGTATTTTCTTTTTAAACGCTTCCCTGATTCCGGTGAGCATGATGATTACCAACTGGTTTGTCAAAAAGAGAGGACTTGCCATGAGCATTGCCATGGCCGGAATCGGCGTGGGCGGCACCATCTTCAGCCCTGTGATCACATGGCTGCTGGGGGCATATGGCTGGAGGAGCACCTACCGGATCATGGCACTCATTATCCTGGTACTGGCCCTTCCCGCTGCCCTGTTCATCCTCAGAAAACGTCCGGAGGACATGGGACTTTTACCCTATGGCAGCGAGGATTCCACCATTGAGAATTCCTCCCTTCAGGATTCCTCCTCCAGGGATGCTGCCTCCAAACGAATCCCCCAAAAGGCAGACGTGATGTTTCCGCTGAGCGTAAAGGAATCCAGGACAAAGCTGTTCTTTATCCTTTTCATATTCGGCATGCTGTGCAACGGACTGATTAATACGGGCTCCCTGGGTCACTTCCCTCCGGCCATCGAGGAACTTCAGGGCCCCCAGGTACAGGCATTAATCATCTCCCTGTATTCCATGATTGGCATTTTCGGGAAGCTGGTCCTTGGATGGCTCAATGACAGGTTCGGCGTTGTGGCCAGTACTGCTTTTGGATGCATCACCTTTGCCCTTTCCTTTATCTTCATCCTGTTTGGCCAGAATATCAGCATGCTCTACATCATGGCCCTCCTCTTCGGCCTGGGAGATGCTATCGGCACCGTCACCCCTCCGCTTATCACCTCCGCCATCTTTGGCGCTGAAAAATACGGCGAGGCATACGGAATCGCCAACAGCTTTACACAAATCGGCCTTTCCCTGGGAGCGCTCATGGTGGCTGCCATATACGATACCAGCGGCTCCTACAACACGGCCTGGATTCTCCTTCTTATCCTGACCCTGGGCGCCTTCGCCGGCTGGATAGGCGCATATACCGCATCCAGAAAGTACTGCCGAAAGCCTGCGGCGGGCAATACGCAGAATATGCAGGCCGCGCAATAAAACCGGAAGCAAAGCGCCCTCAAACCATTCAAGTATGCCTGAATGGTTTGAGGGCGCTTCTTTTTCATTTGTGCTTCTTTTTCATTTGTATTTGATTCTGTATTCCGCTACATAAAGATGCCGGTATGCCGCATGTAAAAAGTGCTGGCAGCTTCAGCCTCTGGAACGTCTGTAAAAACATTCTTATGACAACAGTTTTTCATATAATTCCCTGTCCCCATCCTTAAACACATTAAAAACAATCCGGTCAAAGGCCGCTTTGCGCTGTTTTATGAATTTTGTCACTGTATCCACCGCAATCTCCGCCCCTTTGTCGTTGGGAAAATGGAATTCCCCGGTAGAAATACAGCAGAAGGCGATGCTCCTTAATCCCTGGTCCGCAGCTGCCTCCAGGCAGGAAACATAACAGTTTCTCAGGTCCTGTTTCAGTTCTTTTGTCAGCCTCATTCCCACCACAGGTCCCACGGTGTGAATCACATACCGGCAGGGAAGGCAGAACCCCGGCGTCAGCACTGCCCTTCCGACAGGCTCCTCATAATCCGGGTCCTCCCTGCGCCTGTCATCCATATACCGGCTGCAGGCCTCACGCAGCCTCAGACCTGCAGCGGAATGAATGGCGTTGTCAATACAGCCGTGGCATGGCACAAAGCACCCCAGCATACGGGAATTGGCCGCGTTGACAATGGCATCTGCCTGCAGCCGTGTAATATCGCCCTGCCATATGGATATACGGTCCCCAAACAGGACGCCGCTTCCATATTGCTCCTTTACGGTTGGTATGTCAGCCAGGCTCACAATTCCCTTTTCCCTGGCTTCCTCCCTCAGGAATTCATCCTGAATCTCCAGGAATCCGGCAGGCAGTGGCCCGGGCATACGGATATTCATAAGGGAACGCATGACCCTGCGCCGGTCCCGGGGCCTTACCTCCATGTCCCTGAAGCTGACCGAATCCTTCTTAAGTTCTTCCACAATATAGTTAAGACGTGCTTCCTGGCCCATCTGCTTCATGGCTGACAGCTCCCTTCTCCCCAACCGGCCCCGTTATTGCATCCTGCGTCTGTTCCTGCCAGATGCTCCAGCACATGCGCGATGTCAGCCTTCAGCACCAGTGACCGGTCCATGATGTCATCCGGCACCCACGCCTGCTCCAGATTGACGCTGATATAAAATGCCTGTTTCCACTGCTTTGTCATTCTCCAGAAGGGGTATTTTATAATGCCGGGCGTGTTCATACCCACCCCTAATTCCAGGAAAACCAGTGTTTTTTCCTGATTATTGCGCAGAAATGTTTCATACCGTACCGCTGCCCGGTACCACGCCTCATCCTCCACAAAGTTACCGTCGCACCTCAGATGTACTTCCATGTCGCCTCCGCACACCGGACACTTTGGCACCTGACAGGAGGGAATCCTGCAGTCCTTCTGTTTCCTCAGCATGGCCCGGATCTGCGCCTCATTGTCATACAGCTTCTTATGGCATGCCTGTTTGCACTGGAACAGCCCGTAGTCTCCCTGGGTTGCAAATATACACTCGTCCTGAAAACCGGCCAGCCAGAACTGGTGGTCCACATTGGTGGTCAGGACAAAGTGGTTTTTATCCTTCATCATCGCATACAAATCCCTGTACAGCTTTGCCGCCGGCATGTCGTACCTGTTATAATAAATATGGCGGCTCCAATAGGCCCACTTCTCCTCCTGGGTGGGAAACGGATAGAACCCCGCTGAGTACATGTCCCTCATGCCGTACCGTTCTATGAATTCCCTAAAATGATCCTCAAACCGCCTGCCTGCATAGGTCAGGCCGGCCGCAGCAGACAAGCCGCTTCCTGCTCCGATGACAACAGCGTCAGCCTGCTCCAGACGCCGTTTCAGCGCCAGGAGACAATCCCCATATGCGGGATTCGGGTCCCCGATATCCTTTTCATCCTTTTTCTGTGCTTCGGTTTCCTGCACTGCGGTTTTCTGCATTCCAGTTTCCTGTATTCCAGTTTCCTGCGCTGCGGTTTTCTGTCCTCTGCCTTTCATATTTCCACTTCCCTTTGATTCATTTTGCCGTCATACTTTCTTTATTCCCGTTTTTTCTCTTCTGTTCCCGCCTGATGCCTTCGGGTATCTCCTGTTCTAACCCCCAGGGGTCACGCCTCCTGTCATCTTTTCAGCTGCCTCTCCCATCGTCCTTCCGCCATTGTCCCGCCGTTGTCCCGTCCTCCTCCCGGCGCACTACTGCTCCGAACGGACATACCTCCAGACAGTTTCCGCACCGGATGCAGTGCTCTTTCTGTATTTCAAAGGGCACTTGTGCCGTGGTTATACACGTTTGGGGGCATTTGGAAAGACAGTTTCCGCATCCGCGGCATTGCCTGGTGATAAAATATCCGCCTGCTTCCTCCTTATCCCAATCCCCAATTAAAAATCCCTTCCTGGTAATAGGTTTTACGGATAAATCAAAATACTCTCCCCTGCCCCGGGTTACACAAAATACGGTTATGGCCATGCGGCTCTCCTTATCAGGATATATATCAGCCATATAAGGATTTTCTTCAAATACCCTGTCTACCAGTCCTGCACCCAGTTCCTTCACCTCGCCCCGGATGGATATGGCCTTTTTGCTGAGAGAACCCCCGCCTCCCGTCATTCCGCTGATGGCCACATACTTCCGCTCTGTCAGCTGCCGGTAAAATTCCTTGCCCTTGGCTGTAATAAAATAAAGGGTATTTTCATCTGCCAGCATAATGTCAATGACCCTGGCCGCCGGATGTCCGTCCCTGTCCACAGTGGCAAATACCACGGAATGGATATCATCCTTTAATATGTTCAGATAATCCCCTGTATCCAATGTCATCCCGTCCTTTCCAGGGCCTCTGCCCAATCTGCCTTCATTATACCCCATCCGGGAAACGTGGTAAATTACGCACTATAAAGTGCCATGGTTTCCAAAAGATACTGCCGGTGTGCCTGCCAGTTTCGTGCTTTCCAGTGTGCCTGCCAGCTTCGTGCTTTCCAATTTCATTTCCCCCATCTGCCCCGCCAAAGAGTCCGCGCTCCGCTCCGGAGCCAGAGTATTGAACCATCAAATCATGGTATCGTCCCTCATGCCCTCCACTATATTGATATTGCCTGTCCTTCTGCCGGCTGTCCAGTATGCCATACCCACAAATACCAGAATCGCTCCCCCAAACAGAGCCAGGGGCTTTAAGGGTATGACGGACAGATAATCACTGAACGTAAACCGGCTCTGCCGGACCGTGAATATGACAAATCCTATATTGACCGGAATGCTGGCCAGAATGGGCCTAATGCCTACAATGCAGGCCTCCATGGCCAATATCCGCGCCAGTCCCCCCGGTGTGACTCCCACTGACAGATACCGTGCAAATTCCCGTTTTCTCATGTAAAGTCCGCCCAGGGTATTGACATATACATTGGCAATTCCCACCAGGGCCAGAAGCCCGCAAAGGCTGCTCATGATAAGCTGGTATCCCCTCCTTACATCCATCTCATAAGCTTCCTCTGTCTGCCGGTTTTCCAGCTCATAGTCCATTTTCCCGTCCATCAGTCTGCTCACGCTTTCTTCCAGCTTCGGGACCGCCTCATCCGATACGGCTTTGATTTGGTAATACACTTCCCCCGGAACCCTGTTCCCCGCCTTCTCCTCATATATTTGCTCCGGCATGATGTGCACCAGTGAAAAATCAGGATATTCTTCCCTCAAATCCGGTACCTGGTTTGTATATGCTCCTGTGTGCAGCTGTATACTTCCACGGTCCCCGTTTTCCCCCATTCCATTCCCTTCATCTACTGCAACAGCCACAGGATGATCAAGCGCACTGATAAAAGGGAGGTAAGCCTTTGCCCGGAAATGGCTGTTCACATTGTCCCATATCCGGTTGACTGTGACCTCAGTGACAGAGCTGTCAAGCCCCGCCTCCTCCAGGAACTCCTGAAAGCTGTCCTGGTCCAGTATTACCATGGAAACCTTTATCCGATATCTTCCATCCAGTTTTTGGATCCCGGTATTTTTAAGGCTTTCCAGACCGCCTGCTCTCCTGAGTTCTTCTGACAGCGTCCCCTCCTCCAGCCAGGTATAGCCCTCTGCCTTTTCATAACGGATACACCGGGTGACCCCTGACAGGCTGCGGATGTCCCCCAGCAGCCCGGACGGCATGCCGCCAGATTCTTCTTTGACCGCGGCCATTAAATCCCAGGTATCCTTGTACCGCTCAAAATACGTGTACTTTGTACTGAGCCCGGATAATACCCAGAAATTCAGAAACAGGCTGAACACCATAAAGGACAGGGTGAGGGACAGGGAGGAGGCCCGAAACGCCTTTCTTCTGGCATACAGGGACTTCCTGGCAAGTTCTCCCTCCACACCCCAAATTTCAGAAAAAAGACGGAATGATTTCACCTGGCGGACAGGCTCTTCCCTTCCTCCCATGACTGCATCCAGAGGGTTTACCTGGCTCAGCTGCATGGCTGCGCGGCCGCCGGCCGCGCCCACGGTCAGAACGCATATGCCCAGGGACAGAAGGAACAAAAGGGGATGATACATTAAATAAGCTGCCTTCATTCCCAGGGCCCTGCTGATGGAATTAGCCATATGCAGAAACAGGGCCGCAGCCCCCACGCCGGCAGCAATTCCCGCCAGAACAGGCGGCAGGCTTAAAGCAATGGCCTCCTGCAGCAGACACGCTCTTATCTGGCCCGGTGTGGCCCCCACTGTCTGCAGGATTCCCAACTGATGCATGCGCTCATCCGCTCCCATCACAAATGCGTGATACAGTACCAGTGCCATTGACAGACAGACCATGCACATGATGACAAAATAAAATCCGGTGAGTAAGGAAGGCTGCGCACCGGCCTGCCAGTCCCCGCCCTTTTCTGCGGCCCGCCTGACTGAATCCACCCACATATTGTAAAACAGGGTGGTTATGAAGGAAATAAACAGGGAGGACACAAAGGCTGCCGCCATGATAGAAACAGAGGACTCCCTATGGTCTTTCAGATATTTCCTGGAATACTCTTTCCATATCATATCCGTCCCCCCCTGTCTCCCATTGGGCGCGTCAGAGACAATACGTCCGTCTTCCAGGCGGATGATGCGGTCAGCCTGAAGCGCTATTTCCTGGTCATGGGTAATAAGAATCAGGGTCTGCCTGTATGTCCTGTTGGAGTACTTAAGCAGATTCATAATCTCCTGGCTGTTCCTGCTGTCCAGATTTCCCGTGGGTTCATCTGCCAGAACCAGGGCGGGGGCATATAAAAGCGCCCTGCCGATGGCTGCCCTCTGCTGCTGCCCTCCTGACAGCTGTCTCGGCAGATGGGCTGCCCTGTCCCTCAAATCCAGAATGTCCAAAAGCTCTTCCAGACGTTCCCGGTTCACCTTCTGCCCGTCCAGCTTCACCGGCAATGTCATGTTATCCACCACGTTCAGAACCGGTATCAGATTATAAAACTGATAAATCAGCCCCACCTGCCTGCGCCTGAATATGGCCAGTTCTTTCCTGTTCCTGGCATATACATCGCTTCCATCCACCCAAACATGGCCGGATGAGGGGACATCCACGCCTCCTATCATGTGGAGCAGGGTGGACTTTCCCGATCCGGACTGTCCTATGATTGCCACAAATTCACCCTTTTCCACGGAAAATGATACATCCCTCAGGGCATGCACCTGATTCTCCCCTGTTCCGTATACTTTGCACAAATGTTCCGTTCTCAACAGCTCCATTTTCTATCCTCCTTCTCTCCTAACATTATCCTGTTTCACCGCAATCAGTATACCATTTTCACCATGACAGCCCGGTGAATTTTTCATAACAATATTGTCACATTGCGGTCAGGCATACAAAATTACGGTACAGAAAAAAAGAAGCCCTGGAGCGTGACATAAAACGCCCCGGGACATGCAGATGGCGGGAATGAATGTTCAAACACGCTCTAAACAGCTCCTTTGTAAAACCGGATGCAGAACCTGGCCCCGCCATTCTCCCGGTTGGAAGCCAGTATGGTTCCCTTTTGTTCTTTTATAATCATACCGGATAAGGCAAGCCCAATCCCCACGCTGTCACCGCAGGCATTCTCCCCCCGGTAAAACCGTTCAAAGATATGCCTCTGATCTGCCTCTGAAAATCCCTTGCCTGTATCCTCCACCTGTATCTGTGTATACACAGGATTTTCCTCTGTGCTGACCGTAACTGTCCCACCTGCCGGTGTATGTTCCATGCAGTTTTTGAGAATATTGCCCAGCGCTTCCACTGACCACAAAAAATCTCCTGTATACCGGGCGCCCTCCTGCCCTTTAAGTATCAGCTGCTGTCCCTTAAGTTCCATGGGCACCGCCAGAGGCTCTGCTGCCTTTTGAATCACATCTCCGGCCAGAACCAGCTCTTGTTTTAAGACCACGGTACCGGACTCCAGACTGGCCATCTTTAAAAGGGCGGCAATCAGCCACTCAATCCTTGCCAGCAGGCTGCCTATGCTTCGGGATATCCTGGACCTTTCCTGTTCATTTTCTTCCTCCTTAAGCTGCCGCAGAAGCATGTGTATGGAAGTCAGGGGTGTTTTTACCTGATGCGATATATCGGCCAGAGATTCCTGAAGATATGCCTTGTCTGTCCTCAGCTCCTCTGCCTGGTCCCTGAGACGTATGGTCATCTTATAAATCTTGCTTGCCAGGACAGCCAGCTCCCCTTCCTCGTCAGGTATGCCGGCCATACTGTCATTTCCGTACAGCACCCGGTCCACCTCCCGTGAGAGCTGTGAAAGCCTGTCATATCGTTTTGCGGTAAACCAAAGGGATATTCCGCTGCCCGCCAGACAGAGGGCGGCAGCATACAGGGCGCAGCCTATATCCCAGATTATGGCGGCTGCCGCAGCCGCTGTAACCAGAAGCACTCCGTGAATGCCCGTCTGCAGCTTCACCTCTGGATTTCTCAACCATTCAGCCATCTCTCATCCCACCTTATATCCTCTCCCCCGGACAGTCTCTATGATTTCCGGATGAGCCGGATCTTTCTCAATTTTATCCCGTAGTCTCTTTATGTAAACCGTAAGGGTATTATCATTTACATAGTCCCCGGCAATGTCCCATATCTCTTCCAATAACCGGTTCCTGGTCAGCACTTCTCCCTGCCGGTTCAAAAAGACCAGAAACAGCCTGTACTCCAGAGCTGACAATATAATTTCCTGTCCGTCCCTGGTTACGGTCCCCTTCACAGTGTCCACAAGCAGATCCCCCGCCCGCAGCACAGACCGGCTCCTGCCCCTTCTCCTGAGCACGTTTTTTACTCTGGACACCAGTTCCAGGGGGCGGAAGGGCTTTGCAATATAGTCATCCGCCCCCAGCTCAAATCCGGTCACCACGCTCTCCTCGTCCCCCATAGCTGTCAGGAAGATAACCGGAATATCAGCCTCCCGTTTTATGGCAGTGCAGACAGAATACCCGTTACCGTCAGGAAGCATCAAATCCAGCAAGACCAGGTCAAAGGATTCCCGCCGTATCTGTTCAAGGCTTTCCTCCCTGGTTCCCACCGCAACAGCCGTAAACCCTTCCTTTTTCAGCAGAAGCAGGAGGTTGCCCGCGATGTCCCTGTCATCCTCCACAATCAATATCCGGTTCATCCCCGCCTCCTTTCCCAGACATCTGTCAGCGTTTCTTTAACCGCTCCATCAAAAGCTTCATCTCTCCCATATCCGGCTCCGCGGCATCCCAGTCCCCGCCAAAAAATCGGTAATAGGAAAACAGCTGCTCCAGCTGCAGCCAGCTCCCGTCCATAGCCGCAGCCAACAGCCCAGCAATGCGGTTGACCATATATTTGTTCAATGTCTTCATATCCTGCTGGGACAGCTGCCCATTAGCATGCATGTCCTCAACCGGGCCGTTTCTGAACGCGTAATGAGTCACTGCCTTGGAAATGGCGTCAATATTTTCCCCCCTGAGCAGCCGCTCTCTGGAATTTTCGTTCAGCTGTGCAAACAGCTCCGGATTTTCATCCATAAACTGCTGGTATATCATATTTTTAATGGATATCCCATACTTCCTTCTCTTATAGGCCACTTTCCCCATGGAAACCCCAAACCGTTCTGCGATCTCCCTGTCCGTCATGCCTTCCTCATAGTATAAATGCTTCAGTTCTTCCTCTGTCACTGTATCCCATTGATATTCCATGTTTTTCTCCAAATCAATCTTGTATTTAATGAAACCGCTTATGGCGGGGAATGTTCCTCCTCCAAACGGAATATACATAACCATATCTTCTGCAAACTTCGTATAAAGGAGGTTTTTGCCCATGTGCACAGCTATGGTCACACAGACGTCCCAGGGGGACATTTATTTTGGCCGGACCATGGATTTCTCTTATCCCCTTGAGCCTGAACTGTATTTTGTTCCCAAAGGCTATCAATGGAATAATATCATGAACACCCACCAGGTCCGCAACCGTTACCGTTTCATGGGAATCGGGCAGGACATATCCCCGGTGGTCTTTGCAGACGGGGTCAATGAGATGGGCTTCGGGGCCGCTGTCCTCTATTTCCCCGGCTATGCCCAGTATGATGTCCCGGACCCTGAGGATTCGTCCCGGCCTGCCATCACAGCACTGGAACTCACGGGATTTCTCTTAGGTTTAAGCGCGTCCGTGGAGGAAGCAGCATCCATTCTCCGCACCATCCGAATCGTTGGCGCCGAAGACTCCATAACCGGAACCATTGCCCCGCTCCACTGGCTCGTGGCGGACCGGACCGGCAAATCCATGGTCATTGAAAAGACAGCTGACGGCCTGCATCTCATGGATAACCCTGTAGGTGTTCTCTCCAACAGCCCTGACTTCCAGTGGCACCTGACCAATCTGCGCAATTACATGAATCTCTCCCCCACACAGGAGCAGTCACAGACCTGGGGCAGCCTGGATCTGACCCCCTTCGGACAGGGCGGCAGCAGCTTTGGCCTGCCCGGTGATTATACTCCTCCTTCCAGGTTTGTCAGGACCGCATTTCTAAAGACCCATACTCCCATTCCAGCAGGCAGGGATGAAGCGGCGCTGACCTGTTTCCATATAATGGAAAGTATCAGTATCCCAAAGGGCCCGGTCATCACAAGCCGGAATACACCGGATTATACCCAGTACACAGCCTTCATCAATCTCTCCTCCAGAGAATACTTCTTCAAAACATACGGCAGCAGCTGCATCACCTCTGCATCACTGCCCAGCAATCCGGATGCACAAACCGGCATAAAATCGCTGGCAGCCCTCAATCAGCCCGCCGGCTTTTGCCAGCTACCCGCGTCTCAGGACGCGATCTAATACCTGGTAAAGATATTCCACATCCACAGGCTTGGTCACAAAGCCGTCCATCCCCGCCTCAGCCGCCGCGTCTGCATCCTCCTTAAAAGAGTTAGCCGTCATAGCAATGATGGGGATGGAAACAGCGTCCTGCCTCTGTATTCTGCGGATGGCGCGGCAGGCTTCCAGGCCGTTCATCTCAGGCATCTGGAGATCCATAAGAATGGCATGATAGGTTCCGGGACTGCTCTGCATGAACAGTTCCACAGCCTGTTTTCCGTTCTCCGCCCTGCGCACGCTGGCCCCCTTCATCTTCAGAAGCTCAGTGGCTATCTCTGCATTCAGGTCATTATCCTCAGCCAGCAGGATATTTATGTGCTCCAGGCAGCTGCTTTCCACCCCTCCAGCCTTCTGTTTCTCCTGTTTTATCTTTATTTCTTCTTCCACATTCGGATCCGCCAGGGAAAATGCAGCTGAAAAATAGAATTCGCTTCCCTTGCCCAGCTCACTCTTAAGCTTCAGTTCTCCCCCCATCAGCCCCACAATGGTCCTGCTGATAGTAAGTCCCAGCCCGGTTCCCTGGCTCTTGGAATAATTGGGTCCCACCTGCTCAAAGGCTCCGAATACGCGTTTCTGATTCTCCACAGATATGCCCACACCGTTATCAATCACCTGAAACTTGTAGATCACCTGCTGATTCGTGCTTTTGGTCCGGGTCACACGCATGATGATACTGCCGCCTGCCGGTGTGAATTTAAAGGCATTGGAAACCAGATTGGTCAGAACCTGCTGGAGACGGATAACATCCCCCATAAGCGTACGGTTTTCCACGTCCTTTTCTACAGTGAACTCCAATCCGCGGCGCGTAGCCTCTGCGGTCAGCATGTCCTCAAGCTCTTCCACGGCCCGGTTCATGGAAAATGCCTCATTTGACACTGTCATTTTCCCGCTCTCAATACGGCTCATATCCAGGATATCGCTGATTAATCTCAGCAGATACTGGGATGAGGACCGGATTTTCCCCAGGTTTTCCCTTACCTGTTCCGGTACATCATCCATCATTGATGTTAAGTCGCTGAGCCCCACAATGGCATTCATGGGCGTACGTATCTCATGGCTCATCCTGGAAAGAAATTCACCCTTTGCGCGGTTAGCTGCCTCTGCCCTCTCCAGGCTGCTCTGCATCCTGGCTGCCCGTATTCTGGAACGGGCAGCTGCCATTACAAGAATCATCACGGCAAGGAAAACACATGCAGTCACCGTTACAAACATCACTGGATTGGCATACATTAATTCCACAATTGATGCAGATCGGGACCCTATGGTTATCATATTCTGGTTTGTCAATGCCGTCTTCTGTTCACTGCTCAGGCTGTTGACCGACTTATTCAATATTGGAAGCAGTTCGCCGTCAACCGGCCTGGTCACTGCAAAACAGATATCATTTCTGTTATTAACCAGGGTATTGGGAACAACATTGGGATAGTGGTGTGCCTGCATATCGTGCTCAATTTTGGTGGAGATTCCGTAAAAGAAATCAACCTCCCCATTGTTCACAGCCCGCAATGCCGCCCTGACATCAGGAAAATATCTGATCTCATCCGCCTTTATACCCGTTGGCATGCGCCGCCCTTCAATGACCGCTCCCACCAATCCATCCGAGGGATAGCTGACCCCCTTATTCCTGACGATAATATCACTCATGGATGCATATGCCTTTGAAAGAGCCAGCCCCATGTCTGCCCCATCCTCCTCAGATCCCAGAAAAGCTCCTAATATATCTGCCTTGCCCTGATTTACCAGATTCAGCGCATCCCCATAGGTGTCCGTATACTCGTAGCTGAATTCCAGCCCTGAAAATTCAGTTACCTTCTCCAACACATCCGGTATCAGGCCGTTGTGCATATCCGTATCTTCTTCCTGGCTGAACAGGGGATGCCATTCCTTCACAACTGCAACCGATACCTTTTGTTTTTCGCGGATATAGGCCTGCTCCTCATCATTCAGACAGATGCTCTCAATTCCGCTGTCCGGAAAATTTGCATTATACCGTTCCTCTGCGAAATTCGGATTAGAGTCCACAATCTTGCCCAGGGCCATGTTCATACCGTCCAGAACCTCCTGATTATCCGGAGTGGTCACAATATAATACGGCTGGGAATCAAATTCCGCAACTACCCGGAGGTTCCCCTTTACATCTGCATTATTCCCCAAAAGCATATCCACTTCTCTGTCTTCAAGACACTGATAAAGGTTCCCATCCACCAACTGGTCTTTGGAAAAGTACCTGATGGTACAGTCAATTCCATTGAGGTCCAGAAATGCCTGGAGCCTTCGTATGTTTTCCTCAGCCCGTTCATATACTCCGATCGTCTTACCGCTCATGCTTTTCCAGTCATAAGTCTTAATGCTTTTATCATCACGGCGGACCAGCAGCACGGATTTATTGTAACCTGTATTGTAGTCCGGATAGGCAAAATACTGTTCAAATTCTGGCTGGTAATAGGTTCCGCCCATCAGATCATACTGCCCGTCCAGAAATTCCGGAATTATGTCCTCTGCAGCCGTATCAATATACTCATACTGCCAGCCCGTATATTTTGCTATCTCATTGAGATAGTCCACCACAATACCGTGTCTGGTCCCATTCTCATCTGTCTCCGACATCCCCTTCAGCTCAGGGTAGGCCACCCGCAGTATCCTGTCCGGTCCCTGTGCCTTATCCTGATCCCCCGCACCTGCCTGCGCATCGCTGCATGGCAGCACAGACAACAAGCACCCAAAGACCAGGATACACGCCATTCCTGCTATCTTTTTTCCTGCTTGTAATGCATTTTTCATATCAGAGCTCCTTCTTTTGTCCCATTTCTGCTGTACAGCTTGCTGTTATTTATTTTATCACGTATTCATCTGACTTGCTATCCCAAAAATGGCCGCCCTGCAGATTAAACAGACATAGCGCAGTACTACGGCATAAAGACAAGGCCCCGGGCGCCGCCAGGCCGCAGCCGGCCGCCAAAAAAGCCCTGGTTTTCCAGGGCCCGGCATGATAACTTTTCTACAATCCAAAACATCCAACACCTCACAGGAACAATCCGGGTGCGGTCAAAATCCGCCTCTACCTCATTCCAGCCTGTCTCAGCATCCAGGCAATCCTGGCACTTTCCTCCAGCTCTTCCAGACAGAAGAAGGCATCCATCAGACTTTTTCCCGGCACCACTGCCCCATGCTGTTTCAGCAGATAGCCGTCGCTGTCCATTACACGCTGTTCAAAGGCGTCAAACAGTGCCTGGGAACCAGGCTTCTCATAAGGAACCAGTCCCACCTTACCCAGCTTCATCTTCAGATACGGGGTATGATCCGGAATTACGTCTGTTTCGTCCTCAGCAGGCACAAAACTCCACAGTACCCCATAGGTGCCATGGGTATGGATGACCGCGCCTGTTCCCGGTTTCTTCTGGTATACCTTCAGGTGCAGGGGCCATTCCTTGCTGGGCTTGCTGCCGCTCAGACTTGCGCCGTTCATATCCATGACTGCAAATTCATCCGCCTTCAGGGTGCCAAAGCAGCTTCCGCTCCGGCTGATGTACATCGTTCCATTGTGGAAAAAGCTCATATTGGCCGATGAACCAGATGTCTTACTGCGCTCAAACAGGCTCCTTCCAATCCAGACCGCATCCTCTAATTTCTGCGCTAACTCCCTATCCATCATTTTCCATCCTCCGTCTGCGTCATCTCCAATACTCTCACAAAAAAATCTTCCTGTCCAAAATTCCCGGACTTTAATACCAGGCGAAGCGCCTCATTCTCCATTGGCACCATTACCGGCACTCCGGGCGCAACGCTGGCGCCAATCCTGTAGGAAGAGAATCCCAGCCGTTTTGTTACCGCGCCCGAGGTTTCCCCTCCTGCCACCACCACCCTCCTGATTCCATGGGCTACTGCCCGTTCCGCCAGCTCTGCGGCTGCCTGTTCCAGCATCTCAGCCACACGCTCCTGTCCATATTGCTGCACTTCTTTCACATTCCGGGCTGTATCGGAGCTGTAAATAAGCACTGGTGTTCCCCAGTTCTCTCTCACAAACCTCCATGCGTCCTCCAGAGACTCCCTGCCCTCAAGCATGGCCATGGGATCCATCTTATAGCTGAATCCGCCGTGGGTTTGGAAATGGGCAATCTGTTCCAGGGTAGCCCTGGAACAGCTTCCCGCAATCAGGACGGCGGCTCCTTCTGCCCGAATATCAAGCTCCGGCAGTATATCCTGACGGCGGCTCAGATGCTTTGCCAGCGGCTCCAGAATCCCGCTCCCTCCTGTCAGCAGGGCCAAATCCCCGAACAGCTCCACAATCCGCTCCCCATCCTCCATATCCTGGTAATCCGGTATCACATAGTAATGCTCCTGTGTGTCCGCCTGATCCGAGAGTATGGCACGGATTTCATCTGCCGGCCTGTCCATCTGCTCCTTCCATAGCTCCACGCAGGAATACTTGCTCTGGGGCTTCATCAGATTCGCGATTCTGGCGTCCCACATGGGGGTCAGAGGATGGTTCTTCATGGGGCTCTCATGCAGAGGCACACCGCCCACATACAATTCCCCCTTCATTACCACCCGTCCGTTGACCGGAAGCGCCGGGCACAGGACCGTATAGGACACGCCGAGAAATTCCATGGCCGCATCGGCAGCAGGGCCGATATTCCCCTTCGGAGTAGAGTCAAAGGTGGAACAGTATTTCAGATAAAACCTCTCAACCCCCTGCTCCTTTAACCACCCCAGAGCCCGCAGGGTATCCGCCACTGCCTCCCCGGTATCCTGGGTCCTGGATTTAAGCGCTATTACAATGGCCTGTATTCCCTCCCCAACCCTGCTTCCTTTTCCCGGAATTCCGTTAAAGAGCTGGACCGACATGCCTCCCTTTACCAAAAATGAAGCGGCGTCGCTGGCGCCTGTAAAATCATCGGCTACACATCCGAATATTGGCATATTTTACCTCCTGTTATCATGAAATGATATATTATACAATATATATTAGCAAATTTCATGCCAATTTGAATCACAGCCTTCCTGCTTTATCTTCCGCTCATATATGTTGCAAAACCGTTGACCAAATTGTTGCATTATTGTAGAATCGAAACAGCAACAACTGTATAACCAACCATAGGAGGCATGCCATGATCCATATATTATTTATTGTACCATACCCTGAACTTCGGGAAAAGGTTGAGTATGTCTTAGACAATCATCCTGAAAACAAACGAATCTGCGCAGACATACAGGTATTGACAGTTGACCAGATTTCCAAGATCAATGCAGGTAGTTACGATGCTGTCATCGCCCGCGGTTTCAGCGCAAAACAGCTGAAAACCATGCATCCCCAAACTCCCGTTATCGACCTGGCAATTTCCGGTTATGATATCATCCGTACTGTAGCTGAATGCCGTAAAGATTTTAACTCCACCCGGATTGCTATTTGTGGATTTTATGGAAAAATATATGAAGCCTCTGACATATGCAAACTATTAGGATGCCAGGTGGAAATTTATCCGGCCAGCAATCACAAGGACCTGGAAGCCAACATAGGTGAAGCCATCGTCCATGGCTGTGACGCGCTAATCGGAGGGTACTCTGCTGTAGAGCTGGCCGAAAGACATGGCATCCTATCCCGCCTCATACGTACCGGAGAAGATACCATCCTTCAGGCAATCAATGAAGCCATACGTACGGTGGAGCAGATACAGATTGAACGGATTGTTGCTGAGACCTATAAGACCATCATATACGCCTCCAAGGACGGCATTCTGTATATTGATTCCTCTGGAACCATACGGGTACGCAACCGTGTGGTCAAAGCCATGAACAACAATATCAGCCTGCTGTCAAAGTCTCTTCAGACCACCCTTCCCTATCTTTACAAATCCTTTAGTGAAGTTTTAAAGGGTGGACAGGAAATAAGCGGCAGCATTCTTACCATCCCCAAAAGCAACATTACTGTATCCGCCTCCTTTGTCCCAGTGGTAGTCAATAACAACATTTCCGGTGTCGTGATTACCTTATCTGATATTACCGAGATACAGAAGCTAGAGAATCAAATCCGCCGAAGCCTCAGTGAAAAAGGACTCCGGGCAAAATATACCTTTGACGACATTATTCATAAGAGTGCTGTCATCGACGCCACCATTGACACGGCGCGCAGATATGCCGCCTCGGATTCCAATGTCATCATTGTAGGAGAAACCGGAACTGGAAAGGAATTATTTGCGCAGAGCATCCACAATACCAGTTCTCGTAAAAATGGTCCTTTCGTCGCCATCAACTGTGCCGCCCTCCCGGAAAATCTGCTGGAAAGCGAGCTTTTTGGCTATGTGGAAGGCGCCTTTACCGGCAGCGTTAAAGGCGGTAAAATGGGACTCTTTGAACAGGCGCACGGAGGAACCCTGTTTCTGGACGAAATCGGGGAAATATCACTTTCCACCCAGACCAAGTTACTGCGTGTCCTCCAGGAACGTGAAGTCAGAAGAATTGGTGATAACAAGGTCATCTCCATCAATGTCCGCATTATTTCCGCCACCAATAAAAGCATCAATCAGCTTGCCGGTAAAGAATTGTTCCGCCGCGATTTGATGTACCGCCTGGATGTACTGAGAATTTTCCTCCCTCCCCTTCGCCAGAGAGAACGGGACGCTGAGCTTCTGTTTCTTCATTTGATGAGGCAGCGGGGACAGGAGAACGGTATTCCTGTTCCTGAAATCAATATTTCAGCCTTATCTGTCCTTAATGATTATCCATTTAATGGAAATATACGGGAACTGCGCAATATTGTAGAGCGATCTCTGGTAATCTGCTCCGGCAATACAATCACCAGAGATGATTTGCTAAAGGCATTATATCCCCAGGATTTAGAAGATACATCTCCGCTTCCTTCCTATACTGCATCTCAAACCTCCAGCGAAGAAAGTTCCATTTTATGGGCACTTAGAGAATGCAGCGGCAACCAGACCAAGGCAGCCAGACTTCTGGGAATCAACCGTTCTACACTATGGAGAAAAATGCAGAAATATAATATAAAAATATAATTCAATTCATGCAATGGTGTTGCACATTTTGTTGTGATATCGTTGCATTTTTTGCTGTAATGGTGTTGCAATCGCACTCCCCCTCACCCCTGATGTATTTCTCAATATATCGACCTTTTTCTTTTGTCTTTTATGAAGCTTTTATTATTTTTAACGATTATTCATATACTTGGCATAATAATTGCTTTAGATAAATGCATCGGGCAATAGGAACACGCCTTACTCTGGCCCTGCCGGGGTGGTCAGTCTCCGGGGTAATGGCGCTCTATTCCAAAATCAAGAAGAAGGAGAGGTATATTTTATGAAGATTTGCGCGACAATGAAAAAATTTCCTGGGGGTATGATGGTCATTCCGCTATTGATTGGCTGTTTAGTCAACACGTTCATCCCACAGGTACTGGAGATTGGAGGTTTTACAACAGGTCTTTTTAAAACAGGAACCTCTACACTGGTAGGCCTGTTCATCCTGTGCAGCGGTGCAACAATCAACTTCAAACAGGCTGCGCTTCCGCTCTACAAGGGAGCAGTACTGACCATTTTAAAATATGCCATCGGTGTGTTGCTTGGCCTGGGTCTTAACAAGCTGTTCGGACCCATGGGAATTTTAGGTCTTACTCCATTGGCAGTTATCACAGCCGTTACTAACTCCAATGGTGCCATCTATACTGCCCTGGCAAAAGAGTTTGGAGACAATACAGATGTAGGAGCAATCGCTATCTTGTCCCTAAACGACGGTCCATTTCTTACCATGATTGCATTAGGCACCACCGGCCTTGCGGAAATTCCAATTCTGTCTCTGGTAGCAGCCATAGTTCCCCTGATTATCGGTATGATTTTAGGCAATCTGGATGAAGATTTCAAGGTGCTTCTATCCAACGGATTAGCTATGCTGCTCCCCTTTAACGGCTTTGTGCTGGGAGCCAATACAAGCCTGTTTACCATTGCAAAAGCCGGCGCTGGCGGTATTGTCCTTGGACTTATAACTGTTTTATTTACGGGTATACTTACGTATTACCTTTACAGCCTGATTCGAAGGAAACCAGATCCTATGGGAATGGCCATTGGCACCACTGGAGGTAATGCCGTGGCTGTACCTGCATCCGTTGCCATGGCAGATCCTTCCCTGGAACCAGTGGTGGGCGTGGCTACTGCACAGGTAGCTGGTGCTGTTGTTATCACAGCCATTCTGACTCCTATCCTGACTGGGTTCTTTGCCAAAAGGGCTGCCAAAAAGCAGCAGAAATAATAATGGACTTACCCGCATATCAAGAAAGTGAGGAATTTTATGGAACGTTATATCATTAAGGCAAATAAAATCATAGCAGGCGATCAGCTGGAAGTTAAGGAAAACAGCGGGCTTCTTATTGAAAATGGCAAAATCCAAAAAATTTACGATAATATCTCCCAAGTTGAAATACCAGAGCAAATAAATGTAATTGACTATGGCGATAAGGTAATAATCCCTGGCATGATTGACTGTCACAACCATCTGGCCTTAGACGCCAGACTTGAAAATCACCTGGTCAAAATGGAGGACTGCGAGGCAGAGCAGACCATACGCGCCATTAAAACGATGAAGGACGACCTGGCAGCCGGCGTAACCACCTCCAGATGTCTGGGAGACAGGTTTTATATTGATGTAACATGTAAAAAGGCGCAGAAAGAAGGAAGGATTGCAGGACCGAAGCTGGTTGTCAGCGGCATCGGCATGCGCAGCAGCCATGGGCATGGATATGTAGGAATGCCCCATTGCGGCGCGGAAGATTTCCGCCGGACTTCCAGGGAAAATATTGCCCGCGGTGTCGATTTTCTGAAGGTATTTATGACAAAGGTTATCAATGCAACACCTTTCATTTATCACTTTTTGACCTTAGAGGAACTGAAAGTGGTGGTAGAAGAAGCAAAAAGCGTTAATATAACCACAGCTTGCCATTGTTCTGGAGGACAGGGATTAGACGACTGCCTGACTGCAGGCATTGACTGTCTGGAACATGTGTATTATATCACCCAGCCCCAGGTAGAACGTGTTAATAAGGAGGACCGCTGGGTAGTATATACTCCCAGTTACGCCCTGAATGACCAGTTGTTATTTAAATTCTCCCCCCATGACAGTGAGGGAAGCCTTCGTGAAAAGGAAATTATCTGTAAATGTTTATCCGGCGCCATTGAGGGCGGACTTAAGTTTGGCATTGGCACTGATGGTCTGCATCAGGGGTTGGCCCAGGAGGCCTGCTATATCTCTGGTCTGGGTGCTAAAAACCGGGATGTACTGTCTGGAATCACAATCAACGCAGCTCGGATCTGCCGGGTAGACGGAACTACCGGATCTATCATGGAAGGAAAAGCAGCTGATTTGGCAATCCTGGATGGCAATCCATTAGATAATATCGAAGCTTTAAAAAAGGTTACATCTGTAATTCAGGACGGAACCATTATTTTCTGAATCTAAGCAGAGCACTACTTTGCTGATAAACTTCAGGGCCGGCACCGGGAAATACAATCGTGTATTTAACCGTACCGGCCCTGCCGTCTTTATACTTTAATTCTCCTTATAATCCGGCCAAAAATGTCTCAGTTTACACCTATAAAAAGGATGCTGCTGCAAACCGAAATTCTATTTGCAGCAGCATCTCTTATTCTATGTCACAACTTCATGCTCTATCCTGTTTTTCAATCAAAGCTTCAATCCCTCATTATATAATTTATAGGGAAGGCTTCCTGACAAATCCACCACATCCTTTGTTATAGGCTGCCCTGCCTTTACATCTTCCAGAAGTGTTGTACCATTTAACAGATAGAACGGAGCCACATTTCCAGCATCCTTGAGTTCCCACAATTCCGGAACCAGACCCTCAATGGAATGATGATGTCCCTGGACCTTAAGTATGGTTCCCTTAGGCATGTCCTTCTGGGCCACTCCGGCCATAACGGAAACCTGGCGGCATTCAGAGTGAGTACCTAGTCCCAGGATATCTCCTAACAGAATGGATATAGGCGTCTCAAGTCCCATATAATGATAAGGAAGATAGATACACGCATATTTGCCATTACGGCTTACCACATGCCCTTTACTTGTAAGCAGTTCCCATACGGTCTCATTCTCGCATTTGATGATGATGAACTCACCCCCTGCAAAACTGGCCTCATCCGGCGCACGCAGATTGCAGAATACATCTACAACACCAGTCTTCTTAAGTATGCCGCCATCTTCCTCCGGAATAAAGATATCTGCCAGTTCGCTGATTTTTGCAATAGGATAATTCAGACGTCTGTCAGACGGCACCAGCCCAGTTACATTGGATACAAGGTTCATTTCGCAAAGATCAGCGGAAATAACCGCCATATATTTTTCTAACAGCTTACGGCGTCCCTCCAATGTCTCGCGGCCTTCATAATGCCAGACTTCCTTCAGACCCGGAATATTCTCGTGCGGTTTTTCAGGGCCTTCCATATAGGTGAATTCGTCAGTATCCGGATCCCATACAAAGTCATACTCGCTGGCTTTACCGGCTGCTATGATCTCTAATCCCAATACTTTTCCCCAAGAGTAAAGGTCCAAAAGATTTCTTGGCTGATCCCCGTTAACCAGAGAGTATACGGTACCGTGTTTTTCAGCAATATGATTCAACATAGGACCACACACACTGTCAGTCTCCTTTGAAACCATATATACATTGATTCCCTTCTTTAATGCATCCGCTGATACCTCTGAACTCACAGCCGTGTTTCCCGTGCACTCAACTAATGCCGTAATATCACTTTCCAGTACCAGCCGATAGTCGTTTACAATGAGAACCGCATGGCTGGGAGCACTCTCAACCTGCTCTTTATTCCCGCATATAATAATATCCTCTTTCTTGTATCCAAGACCTGTGAGCACCTCTACACATTCGTCTGTATGCCGCGAAGAAATCAGCCTCAGTTCCATTAACTCAACCTTTGGAATTTGTGCTAACAGCGTATAGCCATATCCGCGGGTTGCACCTATAATTCCTACTTTTGACTTTTTTCCGCCGTTGTTCTTAAATAAACTTGTGTAATCCATATCGCGCATTTCCTTTCTGTTTTATATTTTTCTTCTCACCCTTCCTGTAACAGCCATCCCTGTCCCATTCTATGTAAATAATAAGTTCAGTCCATGATGCTACAGATAATGTTATGGGTATATTTGCTACTACCAAACTATAACAGCAAATATCATGCCAAAAATTAATCAAGGAAAAAGTGACAACATTTTTGCCAAAAAGCTAAGAATATTAGGGTACTGTCAAAAAAATGGAATATGAAAATAGAATGATTCAATTATACCTCGTAACATGTATGCAACAAAGGCAGTCAACAATGCAACAATGTTGCAACTGATGCCAAATGACCTTTGTCTCAGCCATCTTTTATGAAACAAGGCTACAGGGCGTTTTTCGATATTATAATAACAGAAAGACAGGAGATTTTTCACACCTCCTGCCTTCTTCATATCTCTCATTACACCTGTCTATTGATTCCGATTCACTCCCCCGTAACCGGCAATCTTATTCCTGCCATGCTGTTTGGCACAATACAGCGCCTTGTCGGCACAATACAGAACGAGACAGCAGATGCAACTCCGTACAAAACCCAGCAATTGTAAATATCCGCCAGGGCCAGTGAGACAGGCTTGGCCTTAAAGCTGCATATACAGAATATTATACCGGCTAGAAAATTAAACAAATCCAGCTTCCATGGACTTGCTATGAAAAGAATGGACATCACAATCATAAACGAGTAAAAACTGATGGCCGGCATATCCAGACTATAGGAAACTCCGGAAATAATACAGAAAATATAAATTTTCATCATACAAAGGAATACGGCAGCCTCTATGCCCCTGCTGCTCTTAAACAGCAACCACCGGTCTGCTGCCATCTCCAACAGCGTAAACACAGCCGTCCCAACATAAACCGGCTGCATGGGAGCCACATATCCGGTAAAGAAACCCGAAACAAACACAAATACCAGAAGCGACAGCACCAGCGCATTAAAAATGTCAATATCCCAGTATTATACCGCTCGATCTCTGATCTGTATGTATCAAAGTACTCTTTATTATATCCTTCCAGAAACCATTCCCTTATAAGACGAATCCCGTTCATACCCATACCCCGCACCGCAGCTTTTCATTTGTCTATCCCAATCAAAGCCCTCCCAGATGTCCCGCCAAGTCGTATATCATCTATTATACACCCCTTGTATGGTTTGGTGTAAATAAGCTGCCGCATTTACAGCTTTTACTGGCTCCGTTTTCCTATATACTGCCGGATTCCGACATATCTCCCATGCTCTGCGGGAAAGTGTTTTTCACCGCAGGGCCGCCCGTCAGGGTATATCTCTTCCGGTCATCCTTGAGCCGGTTCTGCATCAATGGTTCTACTTCTTCTCAATCCCATTTGCCTCAAATGCAATCTGCAGATTGGAGCGCATCATGCGGTCCCCCTCATATCGCTTCCACATCCACTCATATGTATCTGTCAGCTCCGCACAGGGAGTCCGGGACATTGCCTGCAGTGCGGCGTGGGCCAGCCAGTAATCCTCCCCCTGCATCCGTTTTGCAAAAAATTCCGCAAAATCCAGTTTATCCGGGCATTTTCCCATCACGTAAACAGCTGTACGCCTGTCCTCGCTGCTGTTTTCCATATTTTCTGCAAATCCCTTCAAATCCGCAGCCTTCCTGTTACTGCAGTCTCCCAGAAAAAATAAGATACGGGCCTTGTCCTTTATATCAGGGCGGTACAGCAGACCCAGCATTTTCCCGTAAAACCGGTCCTTAAACTGGTCCGGCATTCTCCTGGCGCAGGCCACGGCTCCCTGGGGATGGTTTCCAACGATAGTTTCTTCAAACATCTTCAGCCCTTTCATTGGCGCCAGTTTAAAAAGCAGCTCTCCCTTTGCCCCATCTGTCTCGGGTCTGTCCCGCTGTAACAGAAGCTCAATTGTTTCAGGCTCCGCCTCTGTAAACTTATGGAATCCGGCCAGAATCCTAAGCTTGTCCTCTGTCAGAACAGCTCCCCCATACTCCTTTCTGAGTTCCTGCTGGGATTTAAGGCTGATATAACCATAGGATGTAAGGTTATGCCCGGCCAGAATTTCCAGGAAATACTGCTCAAACCACTCCAGAAATGTGAGACCCGTTAAAAAGGGACCGTATTCCGGCTCCATATTCCAGTCTATATATACAATTTTTCCTCTCTCGCTCCCCTTCCACATCAGCAGATTATCGTAGGTGCACCCCTGGGTGCCTATGACCAACAGGCCGGAGCAGACCTGCTTCATCCGGACATCATATTCATTATCATCATTTATATCCTCCATCTCTTCCATGGCCCGCGCCCAGTTAACAGGACTCATATTCCGGTCAATGAACGGAGGCAGGGCTTCCTTATCCCTGGCATCATAGAACCCCAGATATTCGTTGTACCGGTCCAGATTTTCCAGGGAGTAAAGGCCATAATACGGTCCTGCGCCGCCATTTCCCACCTTGGTGAGAAAAAATACATATTCATCCGGAAGAGTCAGGTGCCAGCGCGCCTCAAACCTCCTGACCTCCTCCCGTGTCACGGTGGGATTCAGTTTGTATCCATGTTTGGACGAACCGAAAATTTCATGCGTACCGTCCTTTTTTCCTGCCCGCTTAACTAAATCCTTTAGGTATGCGGCATGGGCGTCCGACAATGGTTCATATGTATTAGACGGATTGGGCGGATTGGGCGGCCTGGATTCCTGCTTTCTTCTCAAATACGCCGACAACTTTCCCCCTATTTTTTTGCCTGGCATACATCTCCCCCTGTCTCATCCCTGCTGCTGGCTTGAACAGCAAGCAAATGGTCGATATTCCGGATGTCATGCTTATCCACTTCCCTGAGTTCATACCCTGTATGGAATACTTTCTGACCCTTTGCCGAGATACACGGTATGGTCCTGCCCTCAAAAACCGCGCTTCCGAAATAATCCGCCTCAAATTCGTACCATCCGCCTTCCAGGTCTGCCTGCTTTGCAGTTCCATCATCATTGATTACAAATGGATGGATGTCCACATAACTCAGCTCCGGGTGGTAAAGTTCAATCCGCACCGGGCGCCAGTCTGTCACGATTTCATAGCCTCTGAAAACCAAGGCGTCAAGCAATACGTCTGTGCACCGGGCATCAAAGTTGATATCCACATCCCTGTGCTCCCTGGTCTGTTTCCCGACCAGCACGTCCACACCCCAGCCGCCGTCCAGCCAGTACTGTATGCCGGATGCCTCCATCAGGTCCAATACCTTCAATAAATCCGTCTTTGTTACTGTCTCTTTTTTGAACATAATACCCTCGTCTTTCTCCATAAACATCTTATATAGCGTTTCCTGCCACTGCATCAAGTTTACCATATTCTCCCGCTCATATCTACCCGGTTCCGTACCTGAAGCAAAGACCCTGAAGCAAAGACCTGCAGCAATGCTCTGAAACAGAGGACTGATGCAAACCCCTGAAAAAAGCAAGCCGGAAGGACCCCTCGGACCTCCCGGCTTATTCCAGATATCCTGGCATTTTTTCCCCAGCAATGACATGTATCTCAATATTCCCGGACATTTTCTTAAGGCTCATGTCCTCTCTTAAAGTTTCTCAATCAGCTGTTCAAGCTGCGGAACCGGCTGCATACATTCATGCCCCACACAGAGATAAAATAATTCACCGGTATCAGGCACCGGATAATCTTTTGTATAGGGTATAAGACGCTCCATTTCCCGTGCATTTTCCTCTGTTTTTATCACCACAGTCAGTCCTTCTGCGGTTACGGCCAGATTCGCAAGCTGAGCAGCCAGCTTCCTGCGCCTTTCCGTGTCAGAGCCAGACGACAGCGTACATACCAGCTCCTTAGCGGGATACAGCACATCCATCATGGTCAGAAGCCCATAGCTGTGCCCGGAAGGATATCCGTCCATAGCGCCTGCCAGGTAACAGAGCTGTTTCTCCAGCACCTTCTGCCATGTGACATCACCGGTAATCCGGGTCAGACGGTACAGTACCTGAGCTGCCACGGAATTCCCAGACGGCATGGCACCGTCATAGGTTTCCTTTGTCCTCACAATAAGCTGTTCCCCGTCCTTGGCATACAGATAAAATCCCCCGCGTTCCCGGTCAAAGAACTGTTCCGTCATTATCTCCGCCCAGGCAGCTGCCCTTTTCAGGTAATCAACCCGGAACGTCACCCGGTACAGCTCCAGCAACGCAAGACTATAACAGGCATAATCATCCAGTTTTCCCTCTCCCGCTGCATCTCCGTCACGGTAGCGCACCATCAGACGGCCGTCCTTGACAAGATGACTTTTTATAAATGCATCCGCCCTGACAGCCATATCCACATACTGCTCTTCCCCCAGCACTGCTCCTGCCATCGCGCATGCACAAATCATCCAACTGTTCCAGGAAACCAGTATCTTGTCGTCCTTGTGAAGCCTGGCGCGGTCAATCCGGTATTGATACAGTCTTCGGCACTCCTCATTTTCTCTGCCTCCAATGGTGTCACAGGAGCCATGACAGATATTGCCGCCATGGTCACCATTGCCCCACGGTTCCTCACAAATCTCCTCGTAATTATCATTTTCCAGCAGGTTGGGTATGCTCCTGCCTTCAAAATTACCATGCCCTGTTATTCCATATTGCCGGCAAAAGTCCCTGCCCGCTTTCTCTCCTAGTACCTCCCTTATCTCCTCCCGGGTAAATACATAGTATTTTCCTTCCACACCATCGCTGTCCGCGTCCTGGCCGCAGTAAAAGCCTCCCTGGGAATCTGTAAGCTCCCGCCTGACATATTCCAGAATCTTTTCCGCCACACACCCATACATCTTCCGCCCGGTGCTTCCATAGGCTTTGATGTAAGCCATGACAAGCAGGCTGTTGTCGTAGAGCATTTTCTCAAAGTGTGGCACCAGCCACTGTCCGTCCGTGGAATATCTGGAAAATCCGCCTCCAATGTGGTCAAAGATACCGCCCCTGTACATCTGCACCAGGGTTTTCTCCGCCATGGCCAATGCCTCAGGCCGCTTCTCCCTTGCGCCATACTCCATCAGAAATATCAGGTTGTGGGGCGCGGGAAACTTGGGCGCACTTCCAAAACCGCCGTTTTTACTGTCAAAACAATCCGCCAACTGCCTGAATGCCTGGTGCACCGCCCCAAGCTCCGGCTCGGCCTGCCTTTCTGTCCGTTCCTGGCTTTTTAGGTATTTCTCTATCTGACCTGCCTGGTCCAGAAGTTTTTCTTTTTTCACCTTCCACTGTCCTGCTGCCGCTGTCAGCAGTTCTTCCAGACCCTGCCTGCCATAACAGGCCCTGGGAGGAAAATAGGTACCGGAAAAAAAGGGCCTGCAGTCCGGTGTCATTATGATAGTCAGCGGCCATCCGCCCTGTCCGTTCATGGCCTGGCACACTGACATATATACAGAATCCACATCCGGCCGTTCCTCCCGGTCCACCTTAACACAGACATATTCCCTGTTCAGGATTTCCGCAATCACCTCATTTTCAAATGATTCCCGTTCCATCACATGGCACCAATGACACGTACTTCATCCGGGACAGGTCAGCTGTACCCAATAGATAAGAAAACAGGCTTATTTTCCAGCCTTGCTTTCTCAAATGCCTCCTCTCCCCACGGAAACCACTGCACCGGATTGTACGCATGCTGCAGCAGATAGGGCGATTTCTCATTGATTAACCTATTGGGTCTGTTGTTTTGATTGTTCACGATATCACCCCCTTATGAACGAATATTTGCCCTTCTATGTTCCCCAAGGATACGCAAAAGTATACCCTTCTGCCGGCGGTAATAAATCCGCCGGCAGACAGAAGGCAAACATTAACGGTCATGCATTCTTTCGGGCCGCAGCGTCTCTGATGTTTTTAATGATAACCAGGGCCACCAGCAGGAATCCCACCTTTCCGTTGACCGCATAGATGAAATTCACAATGGCTGCATAAGGCGCTACCAATCCGATAACACAGCCCGCAGCCGCCAGAACAATGGCAGCAATCTTGTAGGTATTAGTTCCTTCCTTAGCCACGCGGTTTACCGGTGTCCAGAGAAGCGGACAGGCTGTGGTATAGATTCCCGCAAAAATCACCACGCTGAAGACGGTTGCAAGGAAGGGACTGCTCTGATGCAGAATCAGCAGAAGCGGAATCTGGGAAGCGCCAACCAAATCTATATTCTTAATCAATGCGCTTCCTACAATCAAAACTGCCAGGGTCAGGACAAGAACTCCCATGATAGTACCGTACTGGGCATCCTTGGGATTCCTCTCCTCCTTGCCAATGGCTGCCAGGAATGGTGCAAACCACAGCATGCCAAATCCAAGGTAGGAAATCATGGAACCCCACCATGTTCCGGAAGCCGCTATAATTCCGGAGCCGGGAATCAGCACCTCTGCTTCCTGGAAACTGAGGTTACCGTTGATAATGCCTACAAGGCCTGCAAGAAGGCACAGCACAATAATTGCAGGACCGATTTTTCCTATGATATCAACCAGTTTATTGAGTCCCAGCATTACCGTTAGTCCTGCAAGAGCAGCAATTATTACAGCGCCAATAGCAGGCTGAATACCAAACTGCTGCTGCAGGGTAGCTCCTGCGCCAGCAATCATGACAAAATAAGATGCAAAGGAAAAGATGACGGAGAACCAGTCAAAAAACAGACCTATGTATTTTCCACCGAAATAGTTAAAAACCTGGCTTCCTTTTTCAAACTGGCCTTTGCGGCCCGCCTCCAGAAAATTATAGTTCATGTAAAGGTTGCCTATAAAGAAAACGACAGCGCAAAGAACTATTTCCGTTCCATATGCCGCAAAAAACTGCATAATTTCCTGACCGGTAGAGAAACCAGAACCAATAGCAAATGCGATGAATGCGCCGCCGATAGTGACGACTCTGCCTATATTAAGCTTTTTATTCATACTTTCCTCACTTTCTTATATGATAATTCGTCCATATAACACTTCAGATGCTCTGTGGTTCTCAGAGCAATCGACATGTCCAATATTTGAAAGTCCTTAAGCTCCAAATCCGTGTAAAGGGCATCGGGGCGATAAGGCGAATCATGAAACTGAGCCAGTTTTTCCAGAACCAGCACATCCTCCCCCATATTGCTGATGGCCTCGTCACACAAGAATACCGTATGGCAGGGATTATATCTTTTATTGTAGCCGCCTCTGGGATCAGCAGCCAAATGCCAGCCTTTAATAATTAAGTCCCTGGCATAGAGCAGGCTTCTTTTTGCATTCCCATCCGTAAACTCTACACAGAGGCCGAGTTTTTCCAGTCTCTCTCCGGCTTCCGGATTATTTGTCACTACCAATACGTTCATACTGCCTTTTCCTCTCAAAAGATTGTCTGTTCCGTAATTTCAGTTGCAAGCGCCTCCACGGCTGTATCAAGCATATGGCGGCGGAATAACTTCTCATCCTCCTTTTCCAGTTCAATATTTCCTGTCGGATACGGAATTGCCATGGCAGGCACAACCCTGTTGGCGCCTACATTGATGGAAATAGGTGTTACAGTACATACATGCACTGCCGGAATTCCCTGTGCTTCGGTTTCCCTGACAATCGTTGCGCCGCAACGAGTACAGGTTCCTCAGGCAGAAGTCAGAATAATACCGTCAACCTTCATCGCCTTAAGCTCTGCAGCAATTGCCTGTCCAAAGGCAACTGCATTGTTGGTTGCGCAGCCATTTCCCGAAGTAACAAAGAGAGTATCGCTGAGCTTACCGATTTTTCCTTCTGCCTCCATATCCTTTAATACGTCGGCAGGAATCATTCGGTTGGGATCTTCCTGGGCATATACAGGATCGCAGCCTCCATGTATCATCTGATGCCTGGGCATATGGAAACCGCCGTAATCCTTACTAAATGAGTACTTTCCAAACTTAGTTGCAATACCGGTCTCAATATGGTCCGGGTTCCCCTCCGGCACAACAGCACCAGTTGTTACCAGGGCTATGACAGCCTTGGACAGCTCCTTAATGGCAGGCGCCGGAGGCACTCTGTTGTATGTAGGCATCGGCAGTTCTGTTTCGTAGGGCCTTCCATTGACCTTATTAAGCATCATTTCAACACACCTTTCGGCGCCGGTCTTATTGGAAAATTTGTTGATTCTCTGTCCCCTTTGGATATAGTTGTCGGCCTTGGGGTCTAAGGACCTGGGGTCCGTAAGGACTTTCCTAATCAGGGCAGTCATATCCGCTATCGCAGACCTCATACTCCCGGCAGAATTTCTGGTTTTTGTAATAAAACCGTATGTACGGAACATTTCTGCACCGGGATTTTCGGGGTACATTCCCGAAAAAGCCGGTATGCCTTTCAGACTGCAGATTTTAAGAATGTTACCGCAGGCCATTCCGTAGCGTCCCGCATTGAAGGCAGGTCCTGCGATTACTATGTCCGGCTTATATTTCTCTAGGGCTTTTGCTACGCCTGCCGTGACCTCGTCAAGGTTCTCATTAAAATAATTATCACCGCATACAATGGTTGCCACAATCTCAGCTTCATCCCCCATTGCTGCCTTAAGCGCCACCCCCGGACCAATCATGGCGTTCTCTCTTACCGAAAGAGGTGTATCAGCCTTCTCTTCTCCGCCAATCTGGGCATAGAACTGATTTATATAATGAATAATCTTCATTCTCACCTATCCTCCTTACAGAACCACAGAGTACATCCTGGTCATCCCCATCTGGTTCATTGAACACATGATGGCGACCATGTTTACATCAACACTGCCATCTGCATTGTAACCGTCAAGAGAACCGCCGGAAAGTACCCTAATCTGTTTTGCATCTCCTATAATCCTATCCATCTTTTCCAGGTGAACGGGCATATAGTCCGCATCTGTCCCGGTATTGATACAGGCATCAGCCTCCGGTGTGCTGTCTGTAGTGCCCTCTTCCCCGCAGCATGCGGAAAGCATGCCCACGGTTTTGATTCCTGCTTTTTCCAGACTGCGTATCATCATCATCAGATCCGCGTCCGGATTTCCCGCTCCCTCTTCCACTACCGCTGCAACATCCCAGCCAAGAGACCTGGCCATTCTGACAGCCGCGTGACTGTTGCGTTCCTTATCATGGAGTACCGTATGGGTGGGTGTTACAATACAGCCGGCAAATTCCAGATCCACACCATGGTGCTTATACAGCTCCTTTAACAGGGGATTATTCTGGTGGTCCCATGTGGTATTTTTATCACTGGCAATCACGCAGCATCCATTTACGATTGCACCGTCAAAGATCTCATTTGGATTCATGTAGACAGGATTTGTTTTTCCCGCATTAACCCCGTATATGTAGTTATCATGAATCAGGCCCTGGGCCATAGCCATATAGATGACCCCGGCCTTTGGCAGTTTCCTGGCAGGGTCCACAGGGGTAAGCTGATAAGTCTCATATGCGTCGGCATCAGCATCCATTGCAGCCTCTGCAACATAATTGGCAGCATGGAGCCCCAGCAGCCTGCAGGCAGCTTCATGGGCATGGGGTTCTGTGCCATCCGGGCAATTTCCGACGACTACAATGTTGTTCAGCTTAGAGTAATAACAATAGTCTGCACAGGTTCCCTTCATATCAATCACACCCTCCTGCACACCAACTATGGTTCCTGTAGTAACAATGGCACAGCCTTTAAATACCTTAAGCCGTCCCTCTCCGCAGCCTTCATAGGCCCCTGCAAAGCCCGGGAAGGATGAACCTGCTCCCTTGCCGTCGAGCTTTACCCTTGGCTCAACCACATCCTTAACTGGTATGATTCTCACAGATTCACCTGGTCTTGCGAGATCAATGTCAATGGAGCTGAAGAAAGGATCCGCGATTGCCTCAACCATTTCCTGTTTGTTGATAAACAGGATGCCGGACCTGACTTCTGTTTTTGCGCCGAACCGGATGTCCTTTATATGGACGATTTCCATATCCAGACGCAGGTTTTTATCAGTACTCATCTGCTAACCTCCTCCTGTAAAATATTAAGAAAACGCGTTTTTCCTAAATTTGATTATAGAGATTCAAGTTGATGTAAAGTCAAGGTTTACCTGATAATTTTCAAACAAAAAAAGAGCGGAAAACGCTCTCTTTTTAAATGGTCCATATATCAAATCATTCATTTATTCAGGCAGCTCAATAGGGAACATCACATTGGTGATATAATTCTCAGAACCGCATATATTGGCGCAGCTTATCATGTATTCCTCTATGGGATTGCCTGAAATTTTCAGGCCGTATTCCGCACAATAATCCATCAGTTTTTCATACTGCTCCAAAATATTCCTGTATGGGCCCACATGGGACGTGTAAACACACCACATTTCGGGAAACAGGGTAATATCCTTCATGTCCTCTTCCGGCTTTACCACAGGTAATATCCACTGGGATTTATAAAAAGGTTTTTTTAAATGTTCCATACCAGGGTCCTCAAACCTGGACGTTGCAGGCCCGCAGATTCTCAGATGCTTTTGCTCACATATATCATAGAGAAGCCTGTGGGTGGTAGAAAACTTCTCCTGCTCATAAAAACACCTGTAAACCGGTATGGTGACAGCATAGGCCGCGGGGTAATACTTAATCTTGATAGGAATGTGGTTTTCCCTGCAAATCTTTGCGCTCTCAAAGTACCCTAACCCCATATCCACATTTCTCATCAATTCTTCCAGATATGCCTTTTTGAAAAGCAGATGGTCCAGCTCATCGTTAAGCAGAACCATCCTATTAATCAGTGCCTCACGCTGAAATGTGAGACTGCTTTTTTCACATAGTGCCTTAATGTCTGCTACGGTGAGACCCAGGCGTCTCATCTCGGATATAAACATACATTTCATGACCTGCTCTTCCGTATAATAGCGGTATCCCGTTTCATCATCCCTTATTTGAGGCTTCAAAACACCCTGTTCATCATAAAAGCGGAGGGCTGTTGCCGGAATTCCTACAATATCGGCAAGCTTACCAATTGAATACAGATTATTTCCCTGCTCATCTCTCATAGAACCCCCCTGTTCTAAAACCTTCCACTTGGTGTAATGTTATTTTACACTATATATAGATACCTTTTCCCGCAGCCTCATAATATTCTGTCCCTGTCAACCCATTATTTCCAGTATATCACGAACCGTAAAATCTTCTACCTGCTTTTGCGCAGTATAGGAATACAAAAGGCTGCCACGAAAAATAACTGTCTGAGTCATTTCGTGTGCAGCCTATGTCTGTGATATGAAACTATATTATGGCAGAAGTACGATTCTATTTATAGAATGTTTCGCCAGCGTAACACTGCCGGACTGTGTCTGCATCATGCAGGCAGCCGGTACAATGGATTCATCCGGCAATGTGTTCATATCGGAAGTTTTCTCCGAAGTAATGGTGGTGATTTCTGCTTTTTTCACGGTTTTATTTGGAGTTTCATATTTAATTTCAAGAACCGCTTCCTGGTCACAGGAACGGTTCAGCGCAAAAATAACCGTATTTCCATTTTCGTCAAGGCAGGCCGCCGCGTCCACGTAGGGGACACCGGAAAGCGGTTCTATATTTCCAATCTGCTCAGACGTACTGTAGGTTGGCGAGAAAACATCTATGTCTAAAACCTCTTTTAAACGGCTTCCGGAATACATGGACATAACATGGTACGTTGCAGTCCCAAATGCATGACCGTCCTTGCTTACAATGCATCCTCCGGGCCATCCATTCACCAAATCTGACAAATTACACATGGCAAGCTTATCTGTATTCCTTAAAAACATATTGAGCATGCCGGCATTGAAAATAGCGGCCTCTAATGTCTGTTCCCGGTAAGAGTCAATAATGGTTCCCACATTATACTCTGTTACCGCTGCCATGGCAGCCGGATTGCCGCTTTTGCGTATGGTCTCGCAGGAGTCGTTTAAAATCCCTTCGTACTTTTTCACGGAACCAGCTGTTGCGTAGTAGATGTCCCTGCTGTCATGCTCGCCCTGTATCTCTTTCTGTGAATACATATGGAGACATACCACATCCATTTTGTCTCCGATGATTTCTGAAATCTTCCGGTTCCATTCCTGGGAAATGCTGTCTCCGTCCCCGCCGCATACCATGAAAGTGATGGTCGGATCCTTCTCCTTCATGGCTTCATAAAAGGATAGATACTTGACCGCATATCCGGAGGCATCCAGATGGCCTATTTCCCAATCACCAAAGGTTTCATTTCCGATATCCCAGTATTTGATATTCCAGGGTTCGGGATGACCGTGGGCAGCCCTTAACCGGCCGTAAGGCGTGTCGGCCAAGCCGTTGCAGTATTCCACCCAATTTGCGGCTTCCTCCGCTGTCCCGCTTCCAAAGTTGACGCAGATCATAGGTTCACAGCCGATTTTACGGCAGAACTCCATATATTCGTCCATACCAAAACTGTTATCCTCGTAACCGCCCCAATGCTCATTTTTACGGACCGGACGGGTGTCCCGCTCACCGATACCGTCCTCCCAGTGATAGCAGTCGGCAAAACAGCCGCCGGGAAAACGTATCACAGCAGGGGAAATGTTTTTTATCCGTTCAAATACTTCTCTCCATATTCCGTCTACCGTATCAGAAGGCATGAGAGAACAGCCATCCACCCATAATGTACCCGCTGCTTTTAATCGGATTTCCATTGTTCCTGTGTAAGTAACTGCAGCGGATCGAAAATCAAAACAGTATTTTTTCCATTCCCCGTTTACAGAAATGGTTTTGCTTAAAAATTCCCGTCCTTCTTTATCGTAAATTTCAATGGAAACAGGAACCTCCTGCTCAGACTTCATCCAGACATATCCTTCATACCTTCCATTCTGGATACATAAACCGGTCTGCGCGGTTCCGGCATACCCGTCATAATGGTTTCGGTCTGTTATCTTAAGAGAACAGCCTTCCCTGGAAATAGTGTGGTCCCAGTCCTGTTCAAAGTGAAAGGCATCTTTTACACCTGTCCGGTGCCAGAAATCAGGAACTCCGTCTTTTACGTGCTCCGATATTTCAAAACTCCTGTTTTTTAACAGCTGCGCCCACATGCCTTCGTCGATACAGTCTCTCATATATTCTATGAAGTGTCCGAAAATCAGAGGGTTTACAGGCCGTTTATTTCCTTCTTTGATAGTAATTTCCGCTTTCATTTGTTTTATCCTTTCATACCTGTCATTGCGATTCCCTGTACAAACTGCTTCTGCGCAATAAAGTAAGCGATTAAGATTGGCAGAAGGGACAGGCACGCGCCCGCCATAATAATACCGTATTCGACCACATGGGTTCCCATGAAGGTGGCAAGACCAGAGGGAAGGGTTTTCATATTATCATCCGTTGTCAGGAGCAGCGGATACAATAAGTCGTTCCACTGATACATAAAATGAAATATGAACAGGGATACAATGGCCGGTTTGCACAGCGGAACCATGATTTTCCTAAAAATCCCGAATTCCGTGCAGCCGTCAATCCGTCCGGCTTCTTCCAGCCCTTTGGGAAGGGAGATAAAGAAGGATCGCATCATGAAAATACCAAAGGCATTGGTTGCCCGCGGAAGGACCAGTCCCGGATACGTATTGATAAGGCCAAATTTAAAAATTTCAATGTAGAGCGGAACCATGATTACCTGGAAGGGAATCATCATGGTTCCCATAACCATAAGAAACATAATGTTTTTTCCGGGGAAATTCATTCTGGCAAAGGCATAACCTGCCATGGTGTCAAACACCAGCGATGTAACGGTCACTGCTGTGGAGAAAATAATGGTATTGCGGTAGTATTTTAAAAATGGAACCCGCTTCCAGATATTGATATAGGAATCCAGACTGAACCTTCCCGAAAACAGCTTTGGCGGATAGGATACAATCTCGGCTTCCGGTTTAAATGATGTGACCAGCATCCAGATAAACGGGTACAGAACAATAAAGGCCAGGGCTGCAAGCAGGATGGTTATAATGATCTTCCCGGCATTTTTCCGGTAAATGTTATTTGTCCGCGTCATGTGTATTCCTCCCGTCAGCCCAAATCTTCTTCACCTTTTGTCATATGTTTAAAGGTGAATACTGAAATAATAAAGGTGATGATAAACAGCGCAACCGCAATGGTGGACGCGTAGCCCATGTTGAACGAATCAAAAGCCATGCTGTATATAAGCTGCACCAGTGTCTGTGTCTTAAATAAAGGTCCGCCCTTCGTCATGATGTATACCTGGTCGAATACCTGGAAGGAGCCTATGATGCAGTTCACAACCGTAAAACTTAACGTCGGCATCAGCATGGGGATGGTGATTCCCCTGAATTTCTGGAATCCGGTGGCGCCGTCAATATTGGCGGCCTCATAATAGGACTCATCAATTCCATTTAATCCTGCCAGAAGGATGACCATATTAAAACCAAAATTTTTCCATACGCTGACAAGAATAACCGTAGGCATGGCCCATGTGGGACTGCTCAAAACATTGATTGGGTTGAAACCAAGGAGTTTTGCCCAGTAGCAGAACATTCCGATGTCCGGATTAACCAGAAAACTCCATAGGATGGAAACAATGGTCATGGAACAGATGGCGGGAATAAAATAAACAGACTTAAAAAATCCGCTCAGCCATCCCTTTCTTTTTACCGCAACCGCCGTCACAAGAGCCAGCCCGATTTGCACGGGAACCGTGAAGGCGGTGTAATAAACCGTATTAAAAAGGGCATTCCAAAACTTTTTATCACCCGCCAGCTTTGCGTAATTACCCAGCTTTTGAAACTGGAAATTCTGGAACATCATGTCGAATTTGAAAAAGCTGAATATAAAAGCGATAATCAGCGGAATAAATACGAATACGGTAAAAATGGTCATGGAGGGGAGAACGAAATAAAGGCCGGCTCTTTCCCTCTTTCTTTCCAGTGAAGTTTTCATCATTTACATTCTCCTCTACAGGGTCCTATTCCAGCATGCTCTGAATGATGTCATTTGCTTCATCCAGGGATTCTTTTACATCTGCGTTCTGCAGAAGAATTTTTTCAAATGCAGGAGTAATAGCCTGATTCTCAATATCTGCAAAGTTAGTTAACTGCTGCAAATACATCTGGCTCTCATTTGCCGGTTTTGCAAATTCTTTGATATATGGATTTTCGTTTAAACGCGCATCGTCCGCGATATCAGTTCTTGCAGGCGGAAATCCTGTTCCCAGGCACCACTCAACCTGTGTGTCAACAGAATTCCAGTATTTGAAAAAGTCGTAAACCGCCTCTTTATTCTTACTGGATGCAGTTAAAAACATGCCAACACCGTTTGCCTGTGTAACCTGCTGCTCTGGTCCCTTTGGCGCCTGCGCAACACCAAAATCAATGCCTGCGTTCTTAAATCCGGTGGTTGCCCATGGCCCGCAGAAGTACATGGCCAGCTTCTGGCTTTCAAACAGCTTGTCAATTTCACCTCCGGTTAAAACCTCCGGACCAAATTTCTTGTCACGGATATTTTCCGCCCACCTGGTGATGGTTTCCACATTTTCAGGACTGTTGAAAACAGCTTTTCCATCTTTTATGAAATCTCCGCCATTTCCCCACAGCATGATACACCACATTGGGGTTGTCTCCTTAACCGCCATGTCAAAACCGTATTTTCCTGTTTTCTCCACAATCTGCTCTGCATACTGCTCCAGTTCATCCCAGGTTGCAGGAGGCGTTTCCGGGTCTAATCCGGCTTCTGTAAAGATTGTTTTATTGTAATATAAAAGAAGGGTTGCAAAGTTCATGGGTACGCCGTAATAGGTCCCCTTCCACTTTAAATTGTCCTTCAGCGCATCGGGCACCACTGATTCATCAATGATTCCATCTGCATAAGCATCGTCAACAGGCGCCAGGGCACCCGGTTCCGCATACGTGCCAAGGCGCTCCGGAGCAAATGCCAGGATATCAGGCCCCTCGCCTACAGGAAGTACCGTGGCGAGCTTCTGGTAAAGGCTGTCCCAGGGCATTATATTCATCTGTACTTCAATGTTTTTATCATTGGTATCATTGTACTTTTGAACAAGTGCTTCCAGGGTGTCCTTATCAGAACCCGTAAAACCGTTCCAAAAGGTAATTACTGTTTTTCCGCCCTCAGATCCCTCTGTCTGGGCTGCTTCACTTTTTGTTTCTGCCGCTCCATTGGAACCGGAGCATCCGGTTAAGGCAGCTGATGCCGCCATGATTCCTGCCAGTCCAAGTGCTAATAATCTCTTTCTCATTTTCTTCCTCCTTGTATAATGGTTCTTATTTTTTCGGCATCCACTTTGTCCCGTCTGTTCATATCCATGTGTCCGTTTTGTTCCTGTTCTACGTCGGTCAGCTGTGTGTAACAATATCCGCTGATAAAATCCATACTATATATCGCGTCTGTCAGGCTATTCAGCCGTTCCAGATAACTGCCTTCTGATGTTTCTGCGTTCCCATATCCCCACGCCTTTTCATCCTTACAGAAAGCGATTCCGCCAAATTCACTTAAAATAATAGGCTGTCCCTCATAACGAAAGCCGCCGGCAAAGGCATAGCGCTCCCCGTTAAAGGATTGGGTATTGGACAGGTTTTGTTCCCAATCCGTCCAGTGGCTAAGAAGATCCTCCCCATATTCCGCATAATCATGAAGTGTTATGATATCGGATTTCGTGTGCTCCCATCCGTCGTTGCTGATGACAGGCCGGGTGGCGTCCAGGGATTTCGTCAGATAGTAAATGGCTTCCGTAAAAACCTGCTGTTTTTTATCACATAGGATTCTTGGAATCCCCCAGGATTCATTAAATGGAACCCAGGTAATGATGGACGGATGGTTATAATGCTGTTTTACAATGTCAACCCACTCTTTTGTCACACATTCAATGGCCCTGCGGTCAAATTCATAGAACGAAGGCGCCTCGCACCAGACAGTAAGACCATAGACATCAGCCCAGTAGTAGAAGCGTTCATCTTCAATCTTTTGGTGTTTCCTCACTCCGTTATATCCATATTCCAGTATTTTTTTAATATCCAGAATCAGCGCCTCTTCATCCGGCGGGGTCAGCAGGGACGATTCCCAGTAGCCCTGGTCCAGCACCATCTTTAAATAAAAGTCCATGTTATTAAGTTTTACTCTGCCGGAATCAGTGGATATTTTCCGTAAACCGAAATAGGAACCAACCTCATCAATTACCTTCCCATTTTTATAAATTCTGATGCATACATCATAGAGGTTAGGTGATTTAGGACACCAGTATCTTACTTTCCACTTGATTTCATCATTAACAAGAGAGATTTTTTTGGAAAACGCATTTTTTATGACTTTATCTTTTCCGGAATAAATGGTAAAATTCTCAAATGTAATAATGGTTTCAATTTCAAATGAATCAGAGCTGTCCTTCCATAAATTCAGTTCATAATCAACTTCCAGGGAATTTTCGTCATAGAGAGGTGTTAAATAAAGGGCTGTTAAATAACTGCTGTCAGTTTCTTCTGCCCATACATCCTTCCAGATTCCCGTTGTCTGGGTATACCAGCAGTCATAATTTTGTTTAAGCCACCGCTGTTTTCCTCTGGGCTGTACGGTTGAATAGGTATCTTCAATGCGGCAGACCAGCTGATTCCCCGTTTTTTTAAGTGCTTCGGTAATATCAAAGGTGAATCTGGTATATCCGCCTTCGTGAACTCCCATATAAATTCCATTGACCCAGAGCTCCGTCCGGTAATCCGATCCTTCAAAGTTTAAAAGGATTCTTTTCCCTTCGTGAAGTTCAAATGACTGGCTTCTGGAATACCAGACAACATTGCATTCATCCTGTACCCCAATTCCGCCCGCCGGACTTTCATACGAAAACGGGACGATAATTTTACGGTCTTCAAATCCATTCTGCCATCCGCATTTGATTCCCTCCTTTCGGGGATCGAATCTGAAGTTCCATTCTCCATTCAGGGAGAAAAATGATTCCCTCACGAACTGTGGTCTGGGATATCCTTTTTTATAAAATTTTGTCATGGCACCCTCACATCTTTACTTGCAGTTTTAATGTACCTTTAAAATAGCACTTATTGTACAAAATGTCAATATATTATGGGTATAATAATAAAATATTTGTGCATATTTCCAAAATTAATGTTTTGGTGTGGTTTGATTAATACAGTATTACTGTAACAAATGGTAGAATTAACATTCTATCTCCTTGTTTTTTACTTTTACACCCGATATAATAATACAATAAAGCATTCTGAATGGGTATGGCTGAAAAAGGTTTGCTATGCAGGAAGTTGTATGTGTGTAAAAGTCAGCTATGTGTAAAAATTGGCTATGCATAAAAGTCAGCTGCGGGGGGTATCTATGAATCGGCAATCAGCAAATGAAAAAGAAAAGATAGACCGGCATATTGTACTTGACATTGATTCGGAAGAGAATTATGAATTATTTGAACGGCTTGGGAAGGCACTTTCATCCAGAGTCAGAATCCGGATGCTGGCGCTGTTAAAACATAAGTCCATGAATATCGTGGAACTGGCGCAGGAGCTTACGATTCCTGTTTCATCGGCTGCATTTCATGTGAATATGCTGGAAGAAGCCAATCTGATTAATACAGAGATGCTTCCGGGCGTCCGGGGTTCCCAAAAAGTATGCAGTTCCAGGGCAGAGGATGTGTTTCTGTCTATCAACACTTCCCCCCAGGAAAAGGAGCGGCGGTCATTCAGCGTGGATATGCCCATTGGGAATTATTACGATTTCAGGATTCATCCGACCTGCGGAATGGTAAACGAGGAAACCTACATTGATTCCTGCGATGATATAAAATCTTTTTACTCACCCGGCAGAAGCGCGGCACAGTTAATCTGGTTCCAGAGGGGTTTTGTGGAATACCGCTTCCCGAACCATTTCATCAGCGGCAAAAATCCAAATTATGTATCATTCAGCCTGGAAATCTGCTCCGAGGCACCTGGATACCGGAATGTGTGGCCCTCCGACATTACATTTTCCATCAATGACAGAGAACTTCTTACCTATACCTCTCCTGGTGATTTTGGAGGAAGGCACGGAAAACTGACACCGATCTGGTGGACAGACGGAAACACACAATTCGGTCTTTTAAAAACAATCAGCGTGGATGGGAGCGGAACTTATTTAGACGGGGTGATGAAATCAGAAGAAATCAACATTGATACCCTTGCGCTTTCAGCCCAGCCCTATATCTCTTTTAAGATAGAAATTAAAAAGGACGCAAAACATGTGGGCGGAATCAACATTTTCGGAAAATCATATGGAGATTATCCACAAAATATAGTGATGCATGTGGAGTATTGACCGGCGGGGGCCGGTTAGCAGAATAAAAAGGCGGGGTGAAATCAGACGTATATTAAAAAACGGGCCGGCGGTGAATAGCCGGAATCGGCAAGGCCGGCAGAAGAAGGCCGGATTCGGCCTTCCTGACAAATGTTCCGGTACCCATACCTATCTGCTTATACTACGGATATCATAAACAAACTCCTTACGGAAATAGAACGCATGGTTCTTATTTGAAACATAACGGCCATATACTTCGGAATAAATAGGGTGATACGGCATTGAATCCTTGCTCCGCACCTGTATATGCTGTCCGTTGGATGTATGTATACGCCTATCCGGGCTTGTCTCTATGTGCATCCTCAGCTGCCTGCAAATGGAGTAGTAATCTGAACGCCAAATATCCCGAAGCTGCGCATACCGGGGCGAACTGAGATCGATATGGATGCTGGGCAAAAACATCCAGTCTTTGGGATCGCCGTCTTTACAGACCGGCACATATAAAATATTGCTGATTTTTTCGTACAAATGCGTTTCCTCAAAGGGGCGCTCCTGAATAAGTTCATCGATCACACTGCTAATCTGTGTAATAAAAACCGTTTCCTTTGGATTACCCGCATTATCACACTTGTTAGTTTTCAATTCCCCATCATCAAAATCCAGATTTGTGCTGGACAAATGCATTCCCAGGGCCAGCTCCAAAAGCTGGCCTGTTTTCCCTTTATTAATGATAATCATGTTCATATCGTTCTGGCTGAACAATTCCTCAAATCTGATACCTGCTAATTTATTAAACCGGACACACGCTTCTTGAAGTCTCATTTTTTCTCCTTATTTATGGCTGGCATACTGATTCCCAATCTGTTTCTCCCGCGAACGTTGCCCCTGCGAACACCTTCATAGCCTCCTCTTCCTCAAACTGCCTGGAATACAGTTCATAATAATATCCCTTTTGCTCCAGCAGTTCCGAATGACTGCCCCGCTCTATGATTTTCCCGTCCTTTACAACCAATATCAAATCAGCCTGACGGATTGTGGATAAACGGTGTGCAATCACAAAGGAAGTATGTCCCTTCAGCAGATGGTTTGTGGCATCCTGAATCAGTTTTTCCGTCTGGGTATCAATGGAGGAGGTGGCCTCGTCCAGAACGAAAATGGCAGGATTGGCCAGAACCGCCCGCGCAAATGAAATCAGCTGCTTCTCGCCTGTGGACAACAGGCCTCCGCTTTCACCCACATCGCTGTCATATCCCTTTTCCATTTTCGCCACAACCATGTCCGCAGACACATTCCTGGCCGCCTCCTCAATCTCCTCATCCAATGCATCCAGGCGGCCATACCTTATATTTTCCCGCACAGTTCCCGAAAACAGATGCGGATTTTGCAGCACATAACCAATCTGGCTGTGAAGCCACAGCTGCGACCGTTCCCGGTAATCCACGCCGTCAATCAATATCCTTCCCTTTGTAGGTTCAAAGAAACGCCCCACCAGGTTCACAAGGGTAGACTTTCCCGCCCCTGTCTCACCCACAATGGCAACATTCATGCCGGCAGGCACATGAAGGTTAAAATGTTCCAGCACATATTCCTTCCCGTCCGGGTACATAAAAGAAACATCCTCAAACACAATGTCTCCCTGGATTTTTTCCCAATTCCCCTTATTGGGCGAAAAGGCGTCTCCGTACTTCCTGAGCACATCGGTTCTGTCCACCACATTGGGCTTTTGTTCCAGCAGATCCATCACCCGCTCAATATTTGCCTGACAGGAAATCAACTCCGCCAGCAGCCTGGCAAGCTGCTGTATGGGTTCAAATATAACAACCGCATACGAGATAAATACAGACAGCGTCCCCAGTTTAATGATATTTTCCTGGACCATATAGCCGCCCTTTGCCAACACCACAGCTGAGGCCACAGAACTGAAAAACAAAATAGCCGGAATATAGACCGCATTCAGCTTAGCCGAACGGATCGCCGCCTGATGCATATCCGATGTCTTTTCAAAGAAGCGTTTTTCATTGTCCGATTCAATGACCATACTCTTTGACGTCTTAACCCCGGTAATGCCTTCATTGTAGGCGCTGGTAATCTGGGAATTGATCCGCCTCACCTTCCGGTTCCATTTCAGAATCCGATTCTGGAAATACACGGTCAAAAGGGCAATACACGGAACAATCATGGTGATGATAAATGCCAGCTGCGCGTTCAGCATAAACATAATCACAAACACACTGACCACATAAATCAGGGCCCAGAACATATCCACCAGGCCCCAGGCTATCATCCCCGCAATCCTCAAAGTATCACTCATCACCCGGGCGTGGATATATCCCACCGGAGTCGTATTATAGTAGGAAAACGACAAGGTCTGCAAATGTTTAAACTGCGCTCTCTTTAAATCCTTTCCCACATTCATCTCTATGGATGTAGCCGCGTGAACCGACACATACACGCAGACAGTCTGGGCCACAATAACAGAAATATAAACCAGGGTAAATACTCCAAGCCCATCCAAACGGTCCGGGATAATGAATGTGTCAATGGCATAGCTCTGGAACAGAGGCACAAGGATATCCACTCCCGCAAGCAGAATATTAAGACCCAGCGTAATTGCGAAAAACTTCTTATACGGCTTGAAAAACGGAAACAGCTTCATCCATATGCGGAAGCTGAAGGGATTGTTATACTCCTGTTCTTCATATGCTGCCATTGATTATCCCCCCATCCATCTTATCCTCTTTCTTCTTATCCTCTTTACTCTTCTTATCCTTTTTATTCTTTTTATCCTTTTCATCCTGTCCCATCAGGTCTCTGTCATCACGGCTCATCTGTATTTCATAAATCCTGCGATAGATTCCATTTCTCCGTATCAGTTCCCCGTGGGTTCCGCGTTCTTCTATTTTTCCCTGATTCAGTACCAGGATTTCATCCGCGCCCATAAGAGATGTCACTCTGTGGGATATCAGAATAACCGTAGCCTCCCTCATATGTTCCTTCAGCGCGCAGCGGATGCGGTAATCTGTCTGGGAATCCACTGCTGATAAGGAATCGTCAAACACCATAATGGGAGCTTTCCGAAGCAGCATTCTGGCAATAGCAATCCTCTGCTTCTGCCCTCCCGACAAAGTAACTCCCCGTTCCCCTACAAGAGTGTCATATCCATCCGGAAAACTCATAATGGCGTCGTCAATACACGCAATCTGAGCCGCGTACCGAATCTCCTCCAGAGACGCGCCTGGTACGGAAGCCGCTATATTTTCCCGGATTGTCCTGGAATACAAAAAGGGTTCCTGCAATACCATTCCTATATTTCTCCTGAGCTCCTCAATGGGGATGTCCTTAACAGCTCTGCCGCCAATACAGATGCTTCCCCTGTTTTCCTCCAGCTCATAGAGCCGTGAAAGAAGCTGGATTACCGTAGACTTCCCGCTGCCCGTTCCGCCCAGAATCCCAAAGGTGCTGCCTTCCGGAACTGTAAATGAAATATCCCGGAGCACATCCTTTCCTTCCTCATATCCGAAGGATACATGCTGGAAGGAGATGTCATACTTTCCGCTGGAATGTTCGCGTTCCTTCCCTCCTTTTTCATCTGTCTTTCCATAGGCTTCTTCCTGGGAGCGTATGATATAATCCACACGTTCAAACGAAACGCCAGCCTTGCTCATATCAGAAAGAATACGCCCAAGACCGCGGATTGGCCACACCAGCGTTGAATTGTAAGCCGCAAACGCCACAAATTCACCAACCGATATGGAACCATTCACAGCTTCCACCACTCCGAAAATAATAACCGCAATCACCTGCAGCCCCGTTATCAGATCCCCAATCCCCCAATACAGTCCTGATAACGTCCCCAGACGAATCCACAGCTTGGCAAAGGCATTATTCTTCTTGTCAAACCGCTCCATCTCAAATTGTTCCCGTCCGAATGCCCGCACCACGCGCACTCCTGTTGCATTCTCCTGCACGACCGTGGAAAGTTCTCCCTCTGCCTCGTCCGCAGTGGTAAACCGCTTGGCTATCAGCCGGTAAAACACAGTGGAGTACACCACAACAACCGGCACGAACAGGAGAACGATGCAGGAAAGCTTCACATTCATGGAAAACATCATGACAAAAGACGTAAGCACAAGAAAGGCCGTGCGGAACACCTCCAGAAGCTGGGTAACCACAAATCCGCGTATCACCTCCACATCAGAAGTACACCGCTGGATAATATCCCCTGTCTGGTTCCTGTCATGCCATCTTATGGGAAGCTTCTGCACATGGATAAATAATGTATCCCGCAAATTTTTAGCAAAATTCTCCCCTGCCCTGGCTGTATTGGTACGGCTGATGTAGGTAAAAATACCGGAGGCGATTGCCACCGCCACAATCATCAGCGCCAGAACCCAGAGGTGGCTGGATAGGTAACTTCCGCTGGTTCCGCTGCTGCTGATGGTTCCGCTGCTTCCACTGAGCACCTCATCAATGCTGAAGCGAAAAATCTGCGGTGTCAGGGCATTTAATATGGTTGATACCAGGGATGCGGCTACGGCCGCGGCAAAATAGAGTTTGGAGCCCTGGAGGAATCTGAATATCAGATGGAGTTTTCTGTGTTTGGGGATTGTGTTTTTTTGTATGTTTTTCATATATTTACCCTTTTATATTGCTTATGATTAAATGCTTGATGCTATCCGGTTGATAAATACTGTCTATGTAAATGATGTACCAGTAAATCCGGGGCCTAAATTGATAAAAACCAAGCATCATCAATTACATAGTCATTGACCGGGGCAACTCCTAACTGTAATTCTCTCAACTTTTCTACCAATTCATCCCCATCAACTAAATCAATCGGAGTAGCTCCAGGTCTATTGGCCTCTTCAATTGCAGGTGCAGAAAACTTACCGGTTGTAATAAACAGGCCTTTATCAGCCCTTCCCTGCATAGCTCCTCTAAAATCCCGAATTTCACCAGCAGACACACTTCCTGTATATCTTTTACACTGAAAAAGCATATGGAAGCTAATTATTCCATTCAATTTTATTATTCCCATTCCATCAATTCCACCATCCCCAGTCTTTCCCGTAACTTTTACTTGTGTAAATCCAGACTCTCTTAATAATCGTTGTGTTAAACGTTCAAATGCATCCGGTTTTAAATTTTTTAATACATTTTTGAGTTTTTCGCGCCATGTCTGGATTTCATCTGGTGTATCAACGCCGTCATTTTCTAAATTATGATCCTCAAGACTTATCTCTTTCGTATCTTTCATCTTTAATAAGGTCATTTCACGAACCTTTTTAACAATTTCATCCGAATTTATTTCCTGTAATTCACGGCCTACCGTAGTTAGCGCCCATACTCCACGTGCAGAATTCTCTAAAATTCCAACCTTTTTCATATATGTTCTTGTCCACGCCAACCTATATTCGACTTCTGATTTACTGGTATCACCATGCATAATTGTTAATACTTCTGGAGATAAACCTAATATTTCAATCGTTTTATCATCAATCTCTTGTATCGTTCCCGACCCCCCTAATTCTTTTATGGCCTGAAACAATTCCTGCATCATTTCATGATATGCCGGTACTTCCTCTGTTTTTCTCATATAGCTCATCCCCTCTTTCTTACGTAATATCTCAAAACCCTTCTTACATAATTATCCAACCCTTTTCTACTAGGCAGATATAATCCATATTTAGATACTAACGAAATTCCTTTTTGCGAATCGCTCGAAATGATTGTTTTCCTAAAAATTATAACATGATTTTTCAGAACTGGCGACTCTCGTTTTATTCGAGGATTAATTTCGAGACGCGTCCTTTGTTTGTTTTCTACTTCCAACAATAAAATTTTCGATATCATAAGCATCAAAAACTTTATTCTATACAGTAGCCATGGCTCTCATCATGCTCCTGTTCCTCTATCTCTTGCCGACTGCCATCGGATTTCTCTAGCGGCAATTCAGCAAAAAACGGGGATATGCCACCTCATTTTTCAATCTCTTTTCTTCATAAAAACCGCCGCTCTTCACAAGCGACGGCTACCGTATTAATAAATAGTGTTTATAAATATTCTTTTAGTGTAAATATAGTTGTGTTCGTTAAAATATTGACATGAACTCATCAGGTGTTGATATGCTTCATCTTCATTTGCGCACAATTCTTGATGTTTTTCCATTAGCATTTTTTGTTCTATACATATCTCGTTAAAGTATGTTTGCATTTTCTTTATTTTACACTGTACTTCCATTTGTCTTTTCTGACACAATTCTACACAAACCTCGTATTGTAGTACTCGGGCAATAATAATGGCAAAAAACATAGCTTTCCTTAGTGGAACTATTCGTCAGTCTCCTACTAATTATTTTCTCCGTCCATCTTATCTAATTCCCCAATACTCTCTAAAAAATGACATTCCACAGGAGACAATATATATTCCTGATTTCTTTTATACCTTTCATACTCCGAATGCGCCTTCTCTAAGGCCTGCTGATGCGTTACTTTCCCCTTTGTTGTTAATATATCACGTCTGGTCATCCTGAGATAATCATCAATCGTCTCCAGCCAGTCTTTCATATACATTGGTTCCTGATTTAAAGCATGTACCTCTGCAATATCCAAATATGCCGTTACAATTTTATTGAGTGCATCCAACTCTTTTTCATCAAGATAATTTTTCGCCACTTCTACATCCGAGAGTTTTATACGTTTGCCACTCCATGTAGTCAGTCCCATATTATCTTTATCTGCATCTGCCCTTTGGTAAATCACCTCTGCCGCTGTATGCTTATGTGCTGCCCAATGCATCTTGTTTTGAACCTGTTTAAAAAACTGTACGGAACTCTCCGCCTTCGGATTGTAGTCAATACTGGTCGCATAAATTTCCAGCACTTTTCTCCAAAACACTTTTTCTGAAGACCTTATATCCCGGATACGCGCCAGCAACTCATCAAAATAATTTCCTCCACCAAGATTCTTTAATCGTTCATCATCCAGCGCAAATCCTTTAATCATATATTCTTTCAGGATATTTGTAGCCCAAATTCTGAATTGTGTTCCTCGCAAAGATTTCACGCGATAGCCAACAGAGATAATAACGTCAAGATTATAAAAATCCACATGATATCTTTTTCCGTCGGAACCAGTTGTTGCAAAATTTGCAACAACTGAATTTCGGCTTAACTCGCCTTCTAAAAAAATATTTTTAATATGTCTGGATATCGTGGATTTATTTCTTTGAAATAGATCTGCTATCTGATCTAACGATAACCAAACAGTATCGTTATCAAACGTAACTTCAACTTTGGTAACTCCATCCTCTGTTGTGTACATCAATATATTAGATTTTTCCACTTTCTCTTCCCCCGCCAAAAGATCTCCGAAAAAAATTCGATGATTATACTATTCCTTAAGTTTCCATATCCATTTCACTATATTTTACCATACTCCCCTCACCATTACCATCTGAAAGATTCCTTCATTTCCGTTTATTTTCCCCTCTGCAACCTAACATCCTCGTTTACCTATTATTCAAACTCACATATCTGATATCCCTCTTTTTCAGCATAACAAATTATCAACCGCTTCTCATAAACATCTATTCTCTTCACTCTATCCTTTACGACATTTTCATCATATTCCCCATTACATACAACTTTTCCCAACATCTCTCTTACATCTTGATCGTTCAAGGTAGGTGAATTTTCACACTCTGCCTTTCCTTTTTCCATCCTTGTCCCACATCTCCATACAATCTTCCCGCGCTCCGTTCTACGCCTGAATCCTCCCCCGCAATCTCCACATACCAATAAATTACTAAGCAAATATTTGCTGCTATAACGGTTACCACTGCTAATCTGATTGCCGTCAGCTGTTCTGAGCAGTCTGGCTCTATTAAGCATTTCCTCCTGCACCTTATCAAATATCTCCTGAGAAATAATAGCCGGATGACTTCCTTTCACATAATATCTGGTACGCTGTCCAATATTTTTCTTTCGTATACCATTCAGATAATCCTCCGTAAATGTTTTCTGAAGCATCATGTCTCCCTTATATTTCTCATTCTTTAGCATTTGCTGGATTACATTTGCACTCCATACCTTTTTACCTGTTACCGTTTTTATACCCCTTTCCTCCAAATGTTTTTTTATCTGCGAAAACGTGTAACCCTTTAAATATAACTCGAAAATCAATTCTACTATTTTGGCCTGCTCCGGAACTATTACCAATTCCCCTTCCACACACCGATACCCCATAAAATGTTTGTAGCTGCTAAATAGCCCTTCCTCAAATTTTCTTTGAATCCCCCACTGAATATTCTCACTCAAATTTCTGCTTTCTTCTTGTCCCATTGCTCCTGACAAGGTTATTACCGCTTCTGCATCCGGATCAAATGAATTCACATTTTCAATTTCAAAATACATTTGTATACCCCTTTCTTTTAAATATCTCATGATCTGCAATAGTTCTACCGTATTCCTGGATACTCGTATTGCTGATTTAGTGATTATGTAATCGATTTTCCCCTCTGTAGCACTTTCTAACATATGTTTCACCCCGTTACGGCCCTTTTTCCTTAATCCACTTCTTCCACAATCCCAGAACACCCCTGAAAATACCCAACCCGGATGATCTGATATCTGTTCTACATATGACATGATTTGATGGGCCAAACTGGCTAACTGCGTCTCTTTCTTGGTGCTGACGCGGCAATATGCCGCCACACGCAGCGGTTCCATATTCTCTTTTTTCACAGGCATATAATATATATTTTTCAAAACACATCACCTCGTTTCATCAATAAGGAAAAGGCGCGAAAGCCAAAAGCCTTCACGCCTCACCACACGGTAACTATCCAATCTCACCTAATCATCATTTAACACTCTTCTGCAACAGGACAATACTTTCCGTATGCACCGTCCCCGGAAACATATCCACCAACCAAGCCTCCACCGCCCGATACCCCATTTTCTTCATATACCTTACATCCCTGGCCAGCGTCTCCGGATTACACGACACATACACCACCTTCTCGGCTCCCAGCTTCCCTACGGCGTCCATAAACTCCTCCGTACTTCCGCTTCTGGGAGGGTCCATGATAACCACATCCGCTTTCTCACCCTGTTCAGCCATATTCACCAGAAAACGTCCTGCATCATTGCAATAAAAGCGGATATTTTCAATTCCGTTCATCTTCGCATTATTAACAGCATCCCTGACTGCATCCTGATTCAGTTCCACGCCAATAACCTTCCCGGCCGCCTTACTTGCTATAATCCCAATGGTTCCGATACCGCAATACGCATCCACCACCAGTTCCTGCCCGGTAAGACCGGCCAGTGACAATGCCTTTTCATAAAGAATTTCCGTCTGCACCGGATTCACCTGATAAAATGACTTTGATGATATACGGAACCGGCATCCGCACAGCTCGTCCACAATATATCCCTTGCCATACAGCACATGCTCCTTATCCCCCAGAACCATGCTTGTTCCTCTTCCGTTAATATTCTGGACGATGGTGGTAATTTCCGGATGTTTCTCCCGCAAAGCCTTAACAAAGTTATTCTTAGACGGAAACACCGGAGATGCTGTAACCAGCACTACCATAATTTCCCCTGTGGAAAACCCCTTGCGGATTAAAACATGTCTGAGAAGCCCAAAGCCCGTATCCTCATCATAGGTCCGGATTTTAAAAGATTTGAGCATTCCGCGTATAGTACCGATGATTTCATCTGCTTTCTGGTCCTCTATAAGGCACTTCTCCACAGGAATTACATGGTGTGTATTTTCTTCATATATTCCGGAAATGATATTTCCTCTTTTGTCCCTGTCAAATACAGCATGTACCTTATTGCGGTAATGAAAGGGATCCTTCATGCCTATAATAGGCTTTACAGGACAGAGTCCTTTTAGCAGTTCTTCCGCCTGCTTCTGTTTGAACGCAAGCTGCTTGGCATACTCCATATCCAGCAGCTGGCAGCCTCCGCACAGATTCAGCACCGGACAGATACTGTTGCTCCGTCTGCTTCCCCGTCCCCCATATGAGCCTCCTCTTTTGGAATCCTCTCTCCGCTTTTCAGCATTAAGAGCCCCTCCATTTTGTTTTTTAGAGACTGACAATCCTTCCGCCCCTTTGCGTACCCTTGGTGAACTGCCATCCCTGCGTTTTTCTCCACTGCGCTGCCTGGAAAATGCGCCCTCATACCCATCAAACCGTTTCCCGCTCTCACCTGCACCGTTTTTACCTTCTCCGTCCCTCACCTTGTGTTTACTGTCTTTTATGTTGTCTTTTGTATTGTCTTTCATTCTGTCCTTCACGTTGTCTCTCACCCTGTCTTTCACTCCGTCCTTCACATTGCCTCTCACCCTGTCTCTCACTCCGTCCTTCACGTTGCCTCTCCCCCTGTCTCTCACTCTGTCCTTCACGTTGTCTCTCACCCTGTCTTTCACTCCGTCCTTCACATTGCCTCTCACCCTGTCTCTCACTCCGTCCTTCACTCCGCCCTTATCTCCCTTTACGCCTTTCCTGCTTCCTATACCCGAATCTGTCCCCACTCTTTTAACCGTCTTTCCAGCCATTTTACCGGACATTCCTCTATCCGCTCTTTTATCCATCTTTCTATCTCCTCGTATTCATCCATAATTTTATGCGCCTACAGCAAATTCCAAGTTACTGTCAGCTTCATTCAAACATGCTTAACCTTTTCTATATCAAAATCCATATGGCCATTCTACCATATATTTCCCCTAATGTATAACCATATAAACCGAATAAATTACATCCTAAAAATCACATCTCCCTGCTGTCAATAACAGGATAACATAAATTTTTGCCATACCTGTTATGAATGCCCTGTCCCCACATCCCCAGCCGCCCCGCCACAAATCCACACCCTTTCCCGCAAAAAAGACCGGATATTTCCCGCAGCACTGCTCTGCATTCTGCAATGCCGCGGGATTACCCAGCCTTTTTCATCCATTTACTATCTTTATCTGTCCAGCCTTTTTTCCAATCCGGCCATCATCAACCGCTCCTGCTTTATCTCAAGGTTTCTCCCCGCTTCTCAATCCTCCTCATCTCTCAAACTGCTCTCGTAGCCTCCGCCAGCCATACTCTCTCATCCTCATCCAAATAAGGGCTAATCTTCTCATACACCTGCTCATGGTACCGGTTCAGCAGCTCTACATCCCGCTCAGACATAATCTCCCTGTCAATTACCTCCAAGTCAATGGGAACGTACGTCAGATACTCAAACCGCAGGAACTGGCCGTATTCATTCTTCTCATCCTCAACACACAAAACCAGATTCTCGGTCCTGATTCCATGGCTTCCCTCAATATACACACCAGGTTCATCCGATGTAATCATACCCGCTTCCATCACCGCATTGTCCTGGCGCTCCGGAACCATTTTGAAGCGGATTCCATTGGGACGTTCATGTACGCTGGACAGGTAGCTCACCCCGTGTCCGGTACCGTGTTCATAGTTAAGCCCCCGTCTCCACAGCGGCTCTCTGGCCGCATAATCAAGGCTGAGTCCGCGGCAGCCATGAAGAAACTTCACATCTCCCAGACGCAGCATACTCATAAGCACCAAGGTAAAATGCTCCTTTTCCTCATCAGTCACAGGCCCCATGGCAATGGTTCTGGTAATGTCGGTGGTCCCTTCATAATACTGGCCGCCGGAATCAATGAGATACAGTCCCCTGGGCTCCAGAGGGATGCTGCTCTTCGGTGTGGCAGAGTAATGGCACATGGCTCCATGTGCTCCATATGCGGATATGGTTGCAAAGCTCAGGCCAATGCATCCCTCCTGGTCCATGCGCAGCTTCCCAAGATAATCCGACACGCTGATTTCGTCCATGGGAATACGCCCCGTATTCTTCTTCAGCCAGTAAATAAACTTGGTCATTGCCACGCCGTCCTTGATGTGGGCCCGCTTTTCATTCTCTATCTCCACATCATTTTTAACCGCCTTCATGGAAGCAGTGGGATTTATCCTGTCGATCACCTTATTGGACCCGTCAATCAGGCGGTATACAGCATAGTTGATACGGCATTTCTCCAGCAGGACTTTCTCGTTTTTAAGCCCCTCCACCATGTCGTATACCCCGTCATAAGGCATCACTGTGACGCCTGTCCGTTCCAGATACTCCCTCACGCTTATGCCCTTTTCATCCTCCAGATACGGATAAGCTTTTCCTTCCAGCACACTGCTGTTGACAAACAGATACAGTTGGTCCATGGTCACCAGAGCGTACGACAGCACCACGGGATTATACAGAATGTCATTGCCTCTGATATTTAACAGCCACGCTATATCATCCAGGGAGGTAAGCACGTGAACAGATGCATGTACCTTTTCCATAGCCTCCCTCACATCCGCTATCTTATCCAATGCGCTCTTTCCCGCATACCTCTCATCCAGAACCCATGCAGGTTCCGCCGACAGCTCAGGGCGTTCCTGCCATATCATGCCTGCCAGGTCTTCCCCGTAGGAAATACGCGCTCCCCGCTCCCTAAGCATTTCCTCCAAAGCAAGCCCTTCAGCCGCATTGACTACCCGGCCGTCAAATCCCAGGCATCCGCCCTCAGGCATCTTATCTTCCAGATATGCTCTCAGTGAGGGGACGCCCTCCTGCCCCATTTTCATCATGGTCACTGTGGAATCCTTTAACTGGGCCGCTGCCTGTACATAGTAACGCCCGTCTACCCAAAGGCATGCTTCGTCCATTGTAATCAGAGCCGTACCGGCCGAGCCGGTAAATCCGGTCATATATTCCCTGCATTTGAAATGCTCTCCCACATATTCGGATTCGTGGAAATCTGCCGTGGGTATCATATACGCATCCATGCCCCGCTCCTTCATCAATTTCCGCAATGCATCCAACCTGTCACGAATCACATTCATAACATTTCCATCCTTCCGTTTCATTCTATCCTTTCCTTCTAACCCTTTTCCTTCTAACCCTTTTCCTTCTAACCCTTTTCCTTCTAACCCCTTTTCTTCTAATCCCTATTCCACTACCTCTATTCCACTCCCCCTGTCTCACCAATCCCTATCCCACCAATCCTTCTATCTCAAATCCCCAACTTATCATCCGTCTCCCTGCACTTATTTCTTCCTCATGGCATCCTCTATGGCCGCCCCAATACCTTCATTGTACGTAGGCTGTGCCCGCATGGCAAAAGACATTTCCTCTGCGCTCAGTCCGTTGGCTATGGCCGTGGCTATTTCCCCAATCATATCAGTAGCCCTGGGGCACATCATCTGTGCTCCCACGATGGTATTTGAATATGCCTCAAATACCAGACGGATAAATCCATTTTCCCCACCGGTTATGATGGATTTTCCATTTTCCCTCATGGAAAAATGACCGCAGCGCACCTTCAGCCCCTTTTCCCTGGCAATTTCCTCCGTGATGCCGACAGTGGCAATCTCCGGGTCCGTATAGATACAGTTTGGCACAATCGGAAGGGACACATACATACCGTTAGGCACTACCTCCAGCTTAATGCTGTGGGGCCTTCCGGCTATCTTTTCCACCACATATGTACCCTGAGCCGCTGCCACGTGGGCCAGCTGTGTCCTGGCGGACACATCCCCGATGGCGTAGATTCCCCGCTCGCTTGTCTCAAAATCGCTGTTTACGGCAATCTTCCCGCCTTCCATCTCCAGAGAAATATCCTTGCCTAAAAGCTTCTCCACATTGGGCCGGCGTCCGATGGCCATGAGTATCTGGCCTGCCCTCATTTTGATGGGTTCTCCCTCCCCGTTGGGAGTGATGACGCAGCTTAGCCCGCCCTCATCCTCCAATATCTCAGTAACCGTGGCATCACAGTACACGTCAATACCCTTTTGGCGCAGCTCTTTTTCCAGCTCCGCGGACATCACATCATCCATAGGCGCCATCAGATGCTTCTGCTTCTCCACAATCGTCACATGGGAACACAGGTTGTTGAACATGGTGGCAAACTCCACCGCGATAACGCCTCCGCCCATGATTGTCAGCCTGTCAAAATTCCAGCTCTCAGCTGCCAGCAGCCTGTCGCTGTTCCATACACCCGTAAGGTCCGCGCCGGGAATCCGGCTCATGTAGGGCACTGCGCCTGTAGCTATAATGACAGCATTTCCGCGGAAGAATTCGCGGCCGCCTTCCTTTAGCTCCACCTCCACGGTCCTGTCCCTGCGAAGCACCGCTGTTCCGTAAACAATTTCCACATTCAGCTTCTCAAAGCCGTACTTAATGCCGTCCCTGTATTTGACCACCGCACTTTTCTTATACTTCTGCATTTTCCCAAAATCAAAGGAAATAAAATCCGTGGACACGCCAAATTCATCGCAGCTCTGCATCATATGAAACATATCAGAGGCGTGAAGCAGCGCCTTGGTTGGAATGCATCCTCTGTTTACGCATGTGCCTCCAATCTTCTTTGCCTCTATCACCACAACCTTAAGGCCAAATTCCGCTGCTTTAAGCGCTGCCGTATAGCCCCCTGGCCCGGCTCCTATAATCACTACGTCAAATTCTCTTGCCATACCCGTTCTCCCTTATGTTCTTATAAATTATTCTTTTAAATTATCATGATTACATTATATTTCAATTAATTTCTTCCAAGCATTTCTTCAAAGAAGGCAAGCCTAAATCAGCCCCAAATGCCTGCATGCCTTCCATACCCCATCCCGGTCAATATCATCTGCCACGTAATCCGCCACAGCCTTAAGCTCCTCCACGGAATTGCCCATGGCAATGCCGATACCTGCCTCACGGACAATTTCATAGTCATTCATGCTGTCTCCAAAGGCCACTGTCTGCTCCAGGCCAATGTCATAGTACTGGCACAGCCGTTTCAACCCCTCTGCCTTGGAAGCCTCCTGCTCCACCACATCCGCCCCCATGTTCCCGGAGAACATAGGAAATTTGAATTCAGGAAAATGGGCTTCCAGCTCCCTGGCTCCTTCCGGACCGCCGATATAAACCAATGTCCTCACCGGCATATCCAACAATTCCCATCCATCCATGAAATTGCGCTCCGAAACACCCCAGCGAAGCCGGTCCATGCGGACCACGCCCTCCGGGTGGATATAATAATCCTTTCCCTCCTGGCTGACGCCCAGGGAAATTCCGTGGGCATCCCCGTATTCCAGCAATGCCCGGAGCCTTTCCTTGTCCATCAGATGTTCAAACAGGACATTTCCCTCAGCCACAACCCGCGTTCCGTTCATGTGTATCACCGCGTCCGGCATAATCATATCCCGGTATACCACACTCATATCATGGTCCATGTTTCTGCCGCTTCCTATGGCAATGACCGAGTCCTTCCGCAGCAGTTCCAGTGCTTTCATGGCGCTGTCCGGAATTTTCCAGGTCTTATGGTCCAGCAGTGTCATATCCAGATCAAAGCTGACAATCCGCTTTTTCTTACTTGGTTTCTGTGTCATTTTTAAATTCTCCGAATAAATTAAAATTAGGTCTTTTCAAAATGAAAATTATCTGATATAATAATTGAGGTTCGAGAACGGAGTATGGCGTAGCTTGGTAGCGCGCTCGGCTGGGGGCCGAGAGGTCGCAGGTTCAAATCCTGTTACTCCGATTCACTTGTTATATGTCAGAATCTTTATCTTATAAGGATTCTGGCATTTTTTTGTACCCTGTACCCGCAGGCTTCCATCTGAATCCAAACCATATCTTAAGAATATCCTCACCCAAACTCCGAGCAAAACATTTCCATATACATCCGGTGCACAAATTCCTGCGCAATCCTCTGAAAAAAAGCCGTTTTGTCCCGGCGTACTGCCGTACAGCGTTTTCTTTCATCAACGTGATTAACAGCAGCACCGTGTCCCGATTGATTATACCACGTTCTGCTAAATTATTCCATCCATTTTCTATGAGCGTGAGCGTTGACTCCTGCGCTGATTCCTGCGCTGACTTCTCATAATCAGGGAATAAGCATGACCGTTGAAGGATCAGGCTTATTGCTGCCCCGGAAATGGAAATGAATAAACAGGAGGTAATCAAAACACAGGAGGATACTATCAGAATTCCGATAAAATACAACGATGAACTGAAAAAGATAGTAAGATATGATTTTTAAGCCTTGACAGAATAACAAATATATGAACCTTTTCTTCAAGCATGCCGGCCCTCTCAATGGATGGACGCAGCTCAATAGAAAATCAGATAATGGGGGAATGTGCTGCCTGACTCAGCAGAAACAAATCCATTGGCTCTAAACAGAATCTGAGCTGCCGCAGCTCAACATCATGCCGCAGCAGCTCAGATTCCGCTTATATTATGCGTTTATTATGCATTCCCTTAATCAGCTATCCTTTTTACCTTTCGCGTCAGCAACCCGCTCAGCCAATCCTCTCTCTGGATCACGAACACAGACACCAGGATAAGAAGCATCCCTCCCACCTTAGCCATGGTAATCTCCTCGGACAGGAGCAGGGCGCTTAAGAGGATTCCCACCACCGGATTGATGTAGGCATACGTGGAAACAACAGAGGTTTTCCACCTGCGCAGCAGATACAGATAGGAGGTCAACCCTACAATGGAATCTGCAATTCCCATATATGCCATGGGAAGAGCGCCGCGCCACGATAACTTCCCCAGGTCAAAATTTCCGGTCAAAACTGCACAGAAAAAAAACAGGATTGCGGGAATCGCGGACTGGTAAAAAATCTGCACCTGTACGGAGGCGCTAATTGACTGATATTTCAGATAGACGGTTCCCACCGACCACACGATATCAGCAAGCAGCAGCAGCGCGATTCCAATAGGGTCGGCATTTCCGCCGGAAACACTGCCCACCACCACCACAGCGATACCGGCAAACCCTCCGATAATCCCCCCAATCCCCACCCAGCTGACGCACAGTTTACGGGCGGCAAGGGAGTCCACCAGCAAAATCGTAATGGGAATCAGGCTGACCATAACCGTGCTTATTCCCGCATCCACACGCCGGGAGGCGAATAAAAGCAGCACCGTGTTCAAAAAATACATAAGGACACTTCCCACTGCCAGGGTCTTTCCGTCACGTAAGCCGACAGCAAGGGACTCATGCCGAAAGCCCACCCACAGCGCCATCAATACAGACGCAATCAGAAAACGCAGGCTGCCGGCAAAAAACGGATGAATCATGCTGGAGGACAGCTTATTTGCCACGCCGGCCGTCCCCCAGAAAAAACAGATGTTAAAATAGGCGGCAAAGGGAAGCAGCCTGCGCAGAGAAGAATCGCTTTTCATATTTGTTCCCTCTAAAACCGCCGAAAGAACCGCTAGGTCGTCCACCCCATGGGTGTCATCACGCAGAAACCGATTGCAGGTGTTTCACCTGTATTTATGGTTCTGTGAGGCATGTTGGGCCTCACCACCAGTGAATCACCGGCATTCAGATGATAACTTGTCTCTCCCAGTACCATATCGGCTTCCCCCTGCAGCAGAATGACAATTTCCTCAGATGGGTGAGTCAAAAATTCTTCGGAGTCATGGCCGCCCGGTTCAATCTGAAATTGAATCACCATGGATGACGGTGTGTATTCCGGTGCTGACATCGGAGAAACAATCTCGTAAAATATCTCACTTTTGGGAAACTTGATAATTGGTCTCTGGTCGCTCTTTACCATGGCAGGATGATGTTCCGACTGGTCCACCAGCAAATACGGTGAAACCCCCAGAAACTCACTCACTTTGCGGAGAGAGGCCAGGGACGGTTCAACCGCTCCGCGTTCCAACTGGGAAATGTATCCAATGGAAAGTCCTGTGGCCTCTGCAATATCCTTCAGCGTCAGTTTTTTTTCTTTTCTTAATTTTCTAATTTTTTCTCCAACCATAATGCAACCTCTACTAGAATTCGTTGAGCGACGGCAATTCCCCAAGAACCTGTTATACAAACAAGTATTGTCCCATAGCAAATGCGTCTTTCACAGGCCAGGACAGATAACATCTCCACATGCCATAGCTTATCTTACCATATTTCCGAAAACTCCGACAGTATCTGACTGCAAATTTTAGCAAAAAGGATTATCGCTGGAGTCACGTTCTTCTTTTTGAATAGAAAAACGGAGCTATCAATCATATTCCCATTAAAACAGCTGCTGACAAAATCAGTGCCTGCGCAATATATAGGATGCCGAACAGGGGCATGAAAAACTTCCACCACTTGTGCATTGGAATTCCGCTGATACCGATGGAAATGGCAAGGGAACATGTGGGCCACAGAATATTGGAGAAACCGTCGCCGAACTGGAATGCAAGACAGGTTACCTGCCGGCTGACTCCCAGCAGATCTCCCAGAGGCGCCAGAATCGGAATCACAGTGGCAGCCTGTCCGGTGGAGGAGGGAATAAAAAAGTTAATCAATGTCTGTAGAATCAGCATTCCCTGAGCTGCAATGATTGGCGGCATTCCCTGAAGCACCTGGGAGGCGTAAAACACGATTGTATCAATGATCATGGCGCCCTGAAGGATGACCAGGATTGCCTTTGCAAAGCCCACAACCAGAGCCCCCATCACAACCGAGGATGCGCCTTCAAGAAATTCTTCAGCCATCTTGCTTGGTCCCCATCCGCTGACCGTGCCTGCAAATATGCCCATCAGCACAAAGATGCCGGCCAGTTCCGCGTTGCCCCATCCCAATTTCAGAGAGCCGTAAAAAATGGCTATCAGGGATACGAGGATTTCCAGAAGAATCCACATCTGCTTTTTCGTGGTCTTTGTGTTTATGATTTCCTCACGGTTAAAGTTAATATCCAGCTTATCCCCAAGAATCAGACTCTTAGAAGGATTTTTGCTTACTTTCTGTCCATAGTAGAAAATATAAGCAATTCCCAGTGTACTGAAAATCACAAAGGATACCACACGGATTCCCATTCCCGAAAAGATGGGAACTCCTGCGATTCCCTGAGATACGGGTACTGAAAACGGATTGAGCGTGGCGGCAGACCAGCCAATCCCCTTGCCCAGCTCCAGTATGGCAAATCCTGCCAGGGCATCATAGCCCAGCGCCACACCAAGCCCCATAAACACGGGAATCAATCCATTATACTCATTCCACATACCAAAGGTTGAAGAAAGTACAGCAAATGTCAGGAAGAAAACCGGGATTACCAGCTTTGCCCTGGACGAGAATCTTCGCAGCAGCGAACCGAGAAATGCGTTAAATGCGCCGGTTTTAAGCACCATGCTAAAAGCACCGTTAACAAGGAATATCAGCATGGTTACTTCCGCACCGCTGACAAGGCCCCTGTGGAGAGAACTCAGAATGGTCACCAGTCCGGCCGGATGTTTTTCCTCAAGGGTGTGGAAGGTGCCGGGAATAACCAGTGTACGGCTTACTCCCTCCACTTCCACTGTCTGGGTATCAAACTGGCCCGGCGGAACAAACCAGGTACAGACTGCCACAAACAGAATGATAGCGCAGATAATAACATAGACATGCGGTATTTTAATGGGCTTGCGTGCTGTGGCCGCAGTTCCGCCATTGGTGTGTACATTTTTATTCTTTTGCATATACATTGCTCCTTAATCGAACATATTCGTTGTGATGTATCAGTTCCAATTCGCCCTCAGTACGCGCAGCAGATTTTTGCCGGTCAGTTTTGCAATATCTTCCTCTGAGTAACCACGCCGTTTCATTTCATCAATCACATTTTCCAGCTGCCAGCAGCCTTCAAACCCTTTGGCATGGCGTTCATCCGACCGGGTGCCCACACAGCTGTTATACGCCCCTACCACTGCCGGATAAAGCACAGCCTGGTCTGCGGTTCCCTTGTCATCCTTATTACCATCCAGGGTATTGTCAGCGCCGAACGACACATGGTCAATACCAATAAGATTGACCACATAATCCACATGGTCTACATAATCCTTCACATCCGGACGGCAGCCCTTCTCTTTTTTCCAAATCAGGGGAGCCCAGGGGGAAATTCCCATGACACCGCCGTTTTCCTTGATAGCAAGCATTTCCTCATCGGTTTTGGTGCGTACGCTGGGTGTGATGTTATAAACACCGGCATGGGTAACGGCAACAGGCTTTTCACTTAGCCGGATAATATCCATGGTGGTCTTTTTACCCACATGAGACAGATCGGCCAGCATGCCCAGACGGTTCATCATCTTAAGGACCCGTTTGCCAAAGTCAGTCAGTCCGCCGTCCTGAGACTCGCAGCAGCCCGTGCCTATGAAGTTAGCATCATTATAAGTCATCTGGATCACCCGCACTCCCAATTCATAAAAAACGCGGAGCTGCTCCAGTGAATTCTCGATTGAGTTAGGATTCTGGAACGCTAAAATAAGAGCCTTTTTTCCATCTTCCTTTGCTTTATAGATATCGGCTACAGACTTTGCAATCATGAGGCCATATTTCGGGTTGTCCAGCATATTGTATATCTTACCAATACTCCTGGTGCTGGCAACATACCCATTTCCCTCCCCGGGAATGGTCAGAAAAAACGCGTCCATTTTAGAATGCAGTACATCCTCGGTGACACCAGTAAATTCGGTCTCGGTAAACGCGCAACCATCAATGATTAAATCTTCTTTCATTTTTTACCTCCACTAAAATTTTATTTAACAAAAGTATAATTCGGTCTTGTTCGAAACCTCATCCAGGCTTTTGTTCATGCCATAAGAGTATCATATATACATGTTATTTACAAGACAGTTCTTCCACATAATCACAAATTCTATGACTATATCAATTTTTTATTGTATATTTTGTATGTTTTTCACAAGAATTGTTTTTTAAAGGCTCTCTCCTTGACTTTATACTGTCTTGAATATAAAATGAAATAAAATTATAGTATAATTTCAAAATCGGAGGGAATATTATGAGCCAAGCTATCCAAAAACGTATCGCATATATTGGCGCAGGCCAGATGTGCGAAGCAATTTTTAGTGGTCTTATCAGTTCCGGAGCCATTTTACCGGAGCATATCCTGTTGTATGATGTAAATGAATCACGGCTTACAGACCTGCAAACCCGTTACCGCACAAACATCCTCACGCCTTCCGCCCATTCCTATGAAGATTTGGTATCATGGGCAGATATTGTGTTTTTGTCGGTACGCCCCCAGGATGCCAGAGAAACACTCTCTAAAGCAGGCATGCTCTTCCGGCCGGATCAGACTGTAATTTCAATCATGGGCGGGGTAAAACTCTCCTTTTTAGAAGAGTATATCAAAAACGCGGCAGTGGTACGGGTGATGCCCAATACACCTATGCTGGTAATGGAAGGTGCCGCGGGTATTGCCCTGGGCGCCCGCTGCACTTCCCAAACAGAGGAGTTGGTAACCTCAATTTTTAATGTAATCGGAAGCAGCTATGTATTGCCTGAATCACTAATCGATCCATTGACCGGAATCAGCGGGTGCGGTCCTGCATTTGCATATCTCTTTATTGAATCCCTGGCTGACGGCGGTGTGGAGATGGGACTCAGCCGTGACGTAGCACTGAACCTGGCAGCCCAGTGTCTCATTGGAGCCGGTAAAATGGTACTAAAGACAAATACACATCCCGGTATTCTCAAAGACCGGGTATGTTCCCCCGGAGGCGGCACAATAGCCGGCGTACATACCCTGGAAGAAGGAAAATTCCGCGGCGTTGTGATGGATGCAGTGGTAGAAAGCATCCGGCGGATGCAGAATGTGGGGGATAAAGCTTAAGAGCAGGACCTCCCTCCTATTTTATCCACAATCATTCTTCCTTCAATTCAGTTATACACAACACCAGACCTGGTATTTTCAGACGATTCACATGAAATATCTAGTGTTTTCGGTGGATAATGTGGATAACTTTGTGGATATCCTGTTAATCTTCTGTTGATGCCATGTGGATGTTCTTTTGCCCGCACGCTAAGAGGGCCGTACACCTTGGGTTGGGTGTACGGCCCTCCTTCTTATTCCAGCAAATCCTCATAAGAGGTTCCCAAAGCTGCTTTAATGGCTTTCAGCTGAGAAACCTTTATATGCTGCGTCCCTTTTTCAATTTTCACCAAAGCCTCTCTTGTAATGTCTGCCCCCATCAGCTGCAGGATACGGACCAGGTCCGTCTGGCCAATGTCAGATTCCAGCCTGATTCTGCGTATGTTGGCGCCAACATTGGTTCCTTTATCATTTTTTATCACATCCATTACCCTTCCCCCGTACGCCTGATTCCATTCCATAAACTCACTTCATGAACCCATTTCAGTCCATTTCACCCTTCATATTATGGAGATTTTATGTTATAATGGGACCAAAACCAGTCCATCATTTAAAGAATTCAATGAGGTGACCCTATGGAACAGTATGACTTTACAGACACCGGCAATGCCAAAGATATCTACGGATTACTGGATTGCATGTCGGAAAAGGAACTGGAGATGGCCAGGGAGGCGGTCCGAAACATCCGTGAAACCGCGCAGCTGGCCCAATTCGAGCGGTACAATGCGTGGTTCGACCACACCCTTCTCCCCATCTTCAAGGAATATGCCCAGATGACCTCTTCCCTGCTGCAGATTGAGCGGGATAACGGGACCATCGACGTCCTATTCCGCAACAGCGGCGGTCTGGACATCACAGAGAACTGTAAGGGGATGTATATGGCGCTCATGATAGCTGTACATATATTCATGGATTCAGACGCCGGAGACGCGGTTTTGGCCCTGACCTATGACTGCTGCAGGATTGTATCATGAAATGATGCCAGCTCATCCTGCCGCCCGGCCACCATCCGCTCCATATCCGCCTTAAAGCACTGCACTGGATACTGATACCCCTCATATCCAGCCATCCGGCAGCGTTCCCGGTTCACCTCATGACAGTGGACCGGCTGGAACAGCTGCCCCTTCTTTACCAGGGCCGGGATTTTCCACAGACAGTTGTCCATCTGGTTAAGCCCGGCCACAGAACGCCTGCCATGGGTCTTTGTGACCCGGATCCCCCCTGCCTGCTCCAGATAGGCATGGATTTCTTCCCTGCCGTATCCCTCCGACTCCATGGCCTGCTCCAGTCCTTCCAGAAAATGCTCCCGGTAATGATTCCATGCACTGCCGTCCATTCCGCACAGCACCACTGCAAAACGGTTGCCGGCATTGACCGCCGCCTACTTTAACAGCTCATCATAGGTCGTCTCCAGTATGACCTTGATGGCCTTTAGCTGGGATACCTTGATATGCTGGATGCCCCGCTCTATTTTCACCAGGGCCTCCCTGGTAAGATTTACCTCAAAGTCCCACTCTTCCAGGTCAATCTTCTGAATCAGCTCTGTCTGTCCAATCCCTTTTTCCTTTCGGATTCTGCGGATATTCATTCCTATATTCGTATTCTCATCGTTTTTAATTATATCCATTCTTCCACCCTGAATATCTGGACTGATTTTAGTCCTTTTTGCTCTTAATCTTATTCAAAATTTATGATATAATGGGACCAGTATCAGTCCAAATGGAGGTCAACCCGCTATGCCAGTTTGCTTTTTTGCCTGTGACGACACATCTGTCCTTTACTGTAATGATGACTGTCTGAAATTTTTCCGGGAGCAGGTTCCCGGGACGGAATCACCTGCGGCAGCCCAAAAGGCTGCAAGCCGCTTTCCGGGATACCAGGTATTTCCTCTCGGACCATACACCTGCTGCATGTTTACATTTTCCCGGACCGCCTCTGCCTTCGGGTTTTCCCAGGGTAATGACAGGCTGCCTGTAATATATGAATACGTGCTCAACGAGGTGGAGGAGGGAGTTGTCATATCAGACCATGAGAACAGGGTCATATTCATCAACCGCGCGGCAGAGGCCATTGAAGGCGTGGATGCCCGGATGTCCCTGGGCAAACGCATGGAGGAGCTCTATCTCCCTGTGGGAAACGGAAAAAAGAAGAACAGCCATGCCGCTGTCCTAAACACAGGCATCGCTCCCAACGAACATTTGAACCAATATGTTGTAAAGTCATCACACAAGATAATGAATGTGGTGGAACGCATGTATCCGGTCAATATCCATGGCCGCACCATGGCTGTGTTCTCCCTGATTAAGAACCTGCCTGTCATACAGAAGTCCATGGAACAGAGCCTGGAGCTCTATGATTATTTCAGGGAAAACACTCCCCACAACGGTACCCGCTATACCTTCCGGAGCATTGTGGGCAGCGATATACGGTTTGTGGAGGCAATCTCGGACGCCAAGTGCGTAGCCCGGAACCAGACCACCGTGCTCATATACGGCTAGACCGGGACCGGAAAGGAATTATTTGCCCAGAGCATTCACAACGCAAGCCCCTATCAGAACGGCCCCTTTATCTCGGTCAACTGCGCCGCCATACCTTCCACCTTGCTTGAAAGTATGTTTTTCGGCACGGTAAAAGGCTCCTATACAGGTGCCGCCAACACCACCGGACTCTTTGAACAGGCCCGGAACGGCACTCTGTTCCTGGATGAAATCAACAGCATGGACATCTCCCTGCAGGCAAAGCTTTTAAAGGTCATAGAAAATAAAACCGTGCGGCGTATCGGAGACATGAAGGAGCGGGAAATCCGGTGCCGTATTCTCTGTGCCTTAAACGAAGCCCCCCTGGCATGTATAGAGAACGGAAAGCTGCGCCGGGACCTGTATTACCGCCTGTCCTCCTGTATTCTGTATATACCACCCCTGCGGGAACGAAAAAGTGACATTCCTCTGCTGTGCAGCTTTTTTCTCAAGCATTTCAATAAGGAATACGGCCGTCATATCCACAGGATAGATCCTGAACTGATGGATCGTTTTCTGGAATACCCCTGGCCTGGTAATGTCCGTGAGCTCCAGCATGTGGTGGAAAGCGCATTCTCTGTCTCCCGAAAGGATATGGAGATTTTGCAGCTTGGTCATCTCTCCCACTATTACAGGGAATTTTTTACTGCCTGCAAACCGGAAGCTGTTTCCGGCAGCCAGGCCGCCCCAGGCCCCGTTTCTCCCCGCAGCCTGCAGCCCCTGAAAGCCTACATGGATTCCTGTGAGAAGAATTTCCTGGCAGCGGCCCTGTGCTGCCACAGCAACAATATCACGGCAACCGCCCGCTCCCTCCAGATTACCCGGCAGGCGCTCCAGCACAAAATCAGGAAATATGGATTATAGCGTATAATATCCTGGCAGTGACAATTTTATTTGCGCCAAAATTATTTACAGGTCCCTCCTGATTTTCCTGTTTTATCCATATTCCGCCCCAAAAGCACCCTTTAAGCCTCATAAAAGCTTTCTTTTACCCATGTCCCTCATTCTGGCATATAATTTGCTTTTAATATTACTGTACATGTACAGAAGGGGGAACTGCGGACCTGCATCCTGCAGCCTGCACAATTCCCGAAATTTTATAAAATAAGGGGGACTGAAAATGGAAAACAAGAAACTGACCATGAGGGAAATGATCTGCTACGGTATCGGAGACATCACCGCCAACGTGTATCTTCAGTTCATCGCCCTGTTTGCCATCGTGTTCTACACCGATGTGCTGGGTATCTCCGCCACCCTGGCCGGCCTGATTTTCATGGGAAGCCGGGTCTTTGACGGCATCAACGACATTGCGGTGGGTTACATCTCTGACCGGTACGGTCACTATAAGCGCTGGATTCTATACGGCTCTATTGCCACGGCCGTGGCCTTTGTCATCATGTTCACAAATTTTCATCTGAGCACGAAAATGCAGTCTGTATACGCCCTGGCCGCTTTCTGCTTCTGGACTTTGATGTATACGTGCTATGCGATTCCTTTTAACGCCTTTGCGTCTACCATGACGCAGAATACAGAGGAACGGACTCTCCTCAATTCTATCCGCTTTGCCATTGTGGCGGTTCCGTCCCTGATTATATCCCTCGCCACGCCTTACCTGAAAAGCGGCACACAGGAAAGCAACAGCACCTATGGCAATATCGCGCTGGTATTCGCAGTCATTGCGACCGTCTGCACCTTAATCTGCGTTGCCGGTATCGTGGAGCGTGCCAAGGCCCCCACTGCCAGACAGCGCACCTCGGGCAAAGAATATTTTAAGGCCATCCTCAAAAACCGCCAGCTCCTGGTGGTCAGCGCGGCCTTCTTCTGCAGGACACTTGGATATTATATTTACTCCTCGTCCATGGCTTATTATTTCAATTACTACCTGGGCTCTGCCAAGCTGATGGGAATTATCCTGGGCATATCGGCCCCCATCTCCGCGGTGGCGGCTCTCTGCGTGACTCCTGTGTCCAGGTACATGGGCAAGAAAAAGGCCCTGATGGGCTGCGGCGTTATCTTTGCCCTGTCCAGCGTCATCCTTTATTTTATGCCTTTAAACACAGCCGTGGTGGCAGTCACCTGCTGGATTGGCATGTTCGTCATGAGCGCTACCCTGGCCATCTTCTTTACCATGATAGCAGACACCACCGATTACGGCATGTGGCTCACGGGCAAGAATGTAAGGGCTGTAAACTATGGTTTCTACACCTTCTGCCAGAAGATTGGAATGGCATTCTCCGGCACCATTGTAGGAATCCTGCTGGACATGGCCGGCTATGTTCCCAATCAGCAGCAGACAGACGCCGCACTGCGGGGCATCCTCAATATATACTGCCTGATACCGGCTGCCATCTATCTCATCATGACAGCCTTCATGCTGCTATGGAAACTGGATGAAGGCAGGATGCATGAAATTGTGGCCGAGCTGGAGGTAAGGAGGCGCCTGGAAACCAATGACTAAGCAGATCCGCAAAGGATATGGAACTGTCATCCTGGCATCGTTGGCATATGGTGTAATGCCGGTGGTATCCAAGCTATTGCTTTTGTCGGGAATGAACTCAGAGAGTGTCGTGTTCTACCGTTTTTTTCTCACATGTTTGTTCTCGGCTCTGATTCTGGCTGCTTTTAGGGGATTTAGGGCCGTGACCCTTCCACAGGCGGTTTTGCTGGCGCTCTTCGGCATACTGGGCTTCGGTTTTACCATGCAGTTTCTGACCATCTCCTACCAGTATATTCCCATTGGACTGGCCACCGTGCTGCATTTCGCCTACCCCCTGTTCGTAACCCTTATCATGCTGGCTGTTTATGGTGAAAAGCCAGCTCCGGCCAGGCTGTGGGGATGCGCTGCCGCCCTGGCAGGCATATGCCTGATGGTGGATCTAAAAGGCGGTTTCTCCCCGGGCGGCGTTATATATGCCCTGCTGTCCGCCGTCACCTACTCCGCCTTCGTGGTCTCCAACAAAAAGGCCTGTTATGGCAGTCTGAGTCCTATGCTCTGTCTCTTCGCGTTCAGTCTGTCAGCCAGTCTGTTTTTCGGACTGAGCTGTACTCTTACAGGCACACTGCAGGTTCCCTGCTCCCTATACCAGTGGGGATGCCTGATGGCTGTCAGCCTTCTGTGCACGGTCTTTGCATTCTGTACCCTTATGACCGGCGTACGGATTCTGGGAGCTGCGAAAGCATCCGTCATCAACATGCTGGAGCCTGCAACCGGAGTGGTGTTTGGCGTCATACTATTTAAAGAAAAACTGTCGTTAAAAATAATGATTGGCTGTGCCTGCATACTGGTATCCACCCTGATTACGGTCCTGGCCAGGGACAGCCGCAAAGATGGAGGCAAGAAAATATGAATGAATTATTGTCATGTGATACCATGGTCGCCCTTGGGAACAGTACAAAGTCCGGCAATGTAATATTTGCCAAAAACAGCGACCGGCCCCTGGGGGAATCCCAGCCCCTTTGCCTGTTTGAGGCTAAGGACTACCCGGACCAGGAGCTGTTATCATGCACCTACATATCCATTCCCCAGGTGAGCCGCACCTATAAGGTTCTGGGCTCAAAGCCTTACTGGATATGGGGATTTGAACACGGCATGAACGAGTGGGGCGTAGCCATTGGAAATGAAGCCGTGTGGTCACGTGAGGAGGAGGAACGCGAAAACGGCCTTCCGGGCATGGACCTGGTACGCCTGGGACTGGAACGGTCCAAAACCGCATATGAGGCCCTCCACGTGATCACAGACCTTCTTAAAACCTACGGACAGGGCGGCAACGCCTCTGTGACCATGGATTTCCGCTACCACAATTCGTTCCTGATTGCCGATACCTGTGAAGCCTGGATTCTGGACACGGTTAACAGACGCTGGGTTGCCAGACGGGTTAAAAATGCAGAGGGCATATCCAACTGCTACAGCACGGGAGAACACTGGGATGAGGACTCCGGAGACATCCAGGAACATGCCTATGAGATGGGCTACGCGGACAGAGGACAGACCTTTGACTTTGCCAGGGCTTACGGCGCCGTAAACCTCAAACTGCGCGCAGCCTATCCCCGCTATAAAAGGCTTAACCAGCTTCTGGACAGGAAAAAAGGTATCCTGACGCCGGACTACATAGGAAGTATACTGAAGGACCATTTTGAAGGCGAAATCATTGAGCCCCGCTGGAGTCCCGCAGACGGAATCCTGGCCTCTGTCTGCATGCACAATATGGATGAATCCTCCAGCAAAACCGCTGCCGGTTCCGTGGTGGAACTGTCAAAGGATAAAACGCCTGTCTGGTGGAGCTGTATGTCCAATCCCTGTATCTCGGTTTTCCTGCCTTTTACCATGGAAACCGCCATTCCTCAGAAGGTGTCCCAGGGCAGCGCCCGGTACAGCGATGATTCCCTTTGGTGGAAATTAGAACGGCTCTCCTATGAGCTGGAAGAGGACTATCCCCGCAACACCGCCCTCTGGAATCCTGTAAAGGAAAGGCTGCAGGAGTACATCTGTTCCCTGGCGGAAAAAGGGCTGGACGACAGCCTTCTCTGTGAGATGGCTTCCAGGCTGGAAGAAGCAGCGGATGAAATGTATCTTGTGCTGCGTGACGCCAATGCCTCCAGCAGCCAGCCCCAGAGAAAGGCAGCGCTGAAAGCAGCACGCACCATGGCCGGCATTATATAACCGCCGCCTCTGCCGTATAACCGCCTATAGGGCGCATCTTCCGGGAAATCAGTTTACAAGAGACTATACGCAGACCGTGGGCTGCTGACAAAAGATGACAAAAAAATAACAGGCCGGGTCTCCGCACCAAAGGGTGCGGTCCCCAGCCTGTTTTCTTATCTTATCATTCTGTTGGTTTTTCCGTTTCCAGGCGTCCTCATCCTGCCTACTTGTACAGCGACAGACCGTCTATCAGTATAATGGGATCATCCCACTCATTATCCGTAACCAGAGAAACCTCCACGCGGATCTCATTCTGTCCTGTCACATCCACGCCAAAATGCATCAGCTTTTCATTGTAATGGATATCCTGTGATGTATAGAGTACAGTATCATTGTCACCGTATACAGTTACCTTCGCCATGATTCCGCTGCTGAACTGGGATGATGGAGCTATGACGCCGGATAAAAGCCTGTACTGTCCGTTGGCAGCATATTTTACATAGCTTCCCTTTCCTTTCAGACGGATGGCATTATTCCAGCGCTCGCCGGTAGATGTCTTGCCCGATGTAATGATATTGTATCCCTTGGTGGAAAGGCCGTCCAACAGGTTCTGCACCAGATACGGCGTAGACAGGTCTGTAATATTGGCCGGTTCCACCTCTCCCTCTGCTGCAATCCATACGCCGTCCGCACCAATCTGGCGTCCGTCAATCACTGTGTTCGTGGCCATGGCTCCGTTTGGAAGCAGGAAGTACCATTTGTCGTTATCCTTAAACCAGCCCTTCTGCATGACCCCTGCCTGGTCCATGTAATACCACTGGCCGTCAATCTGCTGCCAGCCTGTGGTCATGACACCGTTGTTATCCATATAGTACCAGTTGCCGTTATCCTCAATCCATTCCTTGTAGGCAAACTTATTGGCGCCTCTCTGATACTTCCACTGATCATTCACGTATTTCCATGTACCTGCATAGGCCGGAACCGACATAACCACACTCAGAGCCACTGCTGCCAATGTAACCGCCAAACGTTTCTTCATTCTGAATCTCCTTTCATTCTCCCCTGGCTGCCCTGTCACAGACAGATATTATTCATCCTGCACTTGTTACATTATAATTCATTCTTTATTTTTATGCAACTGTGTGTTCAAACTGTAATTAAACTGTAAAGATTAAATACTTCCAGGAAATACCTTGACAAATCAATCTGTAAGTATTATAGTTACAGTATAAAGTGTATCTTTTAGAATTACAGTTATTATCTGTCTGTTAACAGCATCGAGAAAGGAGCTTACCTATGAACACCCGCGAACACACAGCCATGAAGATGAGAGGAAACCCGGATATCTCCTATCTGGGACATACCGTTGATCAGATGATTTGGAGCTTTATGGAACAGGAAAAAATTGACGGACTTACCTTAGCCATTGTACAAGCCCCCTACATACCAAGGGTAGCCGGATACGGCTATTCGGACAGCCAGCGGCGGCGCCTGGCTTCCCCCAACACCATGTGGCCCGCCGGCCCTATCTCCCAGGCCTTTGCGGCAGTGGCCGTTATGCAGCTTCATGAGGACGGCGGACTGGATGTAAACCGCCGGGCTTCCGTATATATACCGGAACTTCCTGATACATGGAATGACATCACCGTTCTTCAGCTTCTGCGCCATGCATCGGGACTGCCGGATTACCGCCGGGCGCCTGAATTCAGCCCGGACACACCGTGGACATTTGATGCCCTGCTCCAATTGGCTGCCAGGAATCCCCTGCACTTTGTTCCTGGTACAGATGTGGAGCAGAGCGCTACCAATTTCCTGCTGCTGACCGAAATCGTCGAACGGGTCAGCGGCCTAAGTTACCACGATTTTGTAACCAAAAGGCAGATTGAGTTCCTGGGCCTTGGGCACACGGGCTTCAAGGAGGATTTAGGCCAGTTCCATCACGAAGACATATCCCGGACCGCTGATATCCACCAGTTATTCAAAAAGGACAGACTCTATATCAATCCCACGGAGCCAGCCGTATCCTATGACAGCAGCGGTACTCCCATCACGGCGGCAGAAACTACGGCGCTCCGGGGCTTTTCCGATATTTGGGCCTCTGCCCAGGATATTTCCTTCTGGGACATAGGCCTGGCCGGTTCTGTCCTGATTCATCAGCCGGAAAACCGCGCCCTTATATATGCTCCCTGGAATCTTCCCGACGGAAGGACAGTACCTGCCGCATCCGGCTGGCAGTTTTACCATCACCGGGGACTTATGGATATAAAGGGATCCGTCCATGGCTATTCTTCCTTCCTGAGCCGCTTCACAGACGCCTCCGAGCTGGTCTGCGTCACCCTCATGTGCAACAAGGAAGGGGTGGACTTCACCAATCTGGGGCGCAGGATAGCCGGCGCATACGGCGACCTTCTGTCCACCGGGTACGATGACAACCGTCTCTATCTTCTGGAAGGCCAGTTCCCTGCGGCAGAAACAGTATCACGCCTGGAATCAGCCTTAAAAGACCGCGGTATCCCTGTATTTGCCAAATTTGACCATGGACAGAATGCTGCCGGTGCAGGGCTTTTCCTCCGTCCCACCACAGTACTGGTATTCGGCTCTCCCCAGGTAGGCACCGGACTCATGGAAGAAGATCAGAGCGTATCCTTGGAACTGCCCCTGCGCATCAGTGTATGGGAGGATGAAGCCGGAAGCACATGGCTGGCCTTCCCACGCCTGGACAAGGTATTCGGTGAATACGGACTGGAAAACCATCCCGCTGTCCCCAAGATGCAGAACCTTCTTGAACAGCTGGTGCATATAGGAGGCAGCATCTATTAACCAGAAAACCACACCGCAAAAACCAACCCATAAAAAGGCACCGCTCCCCGCAATCCGGGAACGGTGCCTTCTCACATTCTGCCTTTATTCTTATATATACACTCCAGGGCTGTTCAGACAGCACCGGACATCAGGTATTCTTCATGATAACGCTTTCCACCACATCTGCCACATGCTCGCAGGCATCGCAGCATTTCTCTAAGTATACGTAAATCTCCCTCCAGGCAATGATTTCAATGGGATCGGTCACCTCGGCGTGAAGCCTGCGCATGGACTCAATGAACAGCCGGTCGCCTTCCTCCTCCAGAGCGTTAATCTCGATGATCAGGCCGTGAAGTGTCTTGGATTTCCTGAAGTCCGCAAACTCCTCCATAACCTCCTTAAGCGCCTCGCAGCAGCGGATGATGACCTTTATGAAGGCAAGGGCCTCGGGACGGATTTGCTGAACATTGTTTATGTAAATACGAATCAGTACATCCTCAATCTTGTCCGTCACCTCGTCGATACTCTGGCTCAAAAGAATAATATCCTCCCGCTCAATGGGGGTGATAAACGCCTTGACCAGCACAGCCATCATCTCATGCTTTTTCTTGTCCGCGTCATGTTCAATCCGGTGCAGCTCGTCCAGCTTGTCCTGTAAAAGCCCTGTATCAAAATGGTTTAAATTATCCTCCAGCATTTTGGCTGCCTGGCATCCGCACTCAACGCACTCTATGAAATTCTGAAAATAGTAACTATCACTTTTCTTAGACATCTTATCTTCTCCTTTACTTATCCGTGGAACAACATCATAAACAGCTTCGCTATCAGGAATCCGATGATGCCGCAGCCGGGGAATGTCATGACCCAGGTCATCACCATGTCCTTAACCACGCTGAAGTTAATGGCCGACAGACGTTTCACCGCTCCCACACCCATAATGGCTGTGGTCTTTGTATGTGTGGTACTGACGGGAATACCGAAAATGGAAAATCCAAGAAGACAGGCAGCTCCCGCCATATCCGCGGAAAAGCCCTGGTATTTCTCCAGCCGTACCATATCCATGCCCACGGATTTGATGATTTTCTTTCCTCCGATGGACGTTCCCAGGGCCATGGCTGCGGATCCCAGCAAAAGCATCCACAGAGGGAACTGTACTCCCTGGGTATTGCTGGACCCGTTGACCATACAGATACCTAACAGCATGACTCCCATGAATTTCTGTCCGTCCTGTGCACCGTGCATAAATGCCATGGCGGCAGCTCCGCCAATCTGGGCATACCGGAAAAATCCCGTGGTTTTCCGGCGGTCCATATCCCGGCAGGTCCAGGCCACCAGCTTGCATGAAAGATAACCGCTTAAAAATCCCAATACAACGGAAAAAATCAGACCATAGACCACCTTCATCCACTCTGCCGAGTTAATGGCCGAAAATCCTCCGCGGATAGCCACGGCAGCGCCGGTAAGGCCAGCTATGAGCGCATGGCTCTCGCTGGTGGGACATCCAATGGAAACAGCAAAGGACGACCAGACCACAATGGAAAAAAGCGCGGCACACAGGGCAACCAGAGCAATTGAAGTATCTTCCCCGAAATTGACCATATTGGTAATGGTCATGGCAACCGTGGAATTCACCATGGTCATCACAACCACCCCTGCGCAGTTGCATACTGCCGCCATAACAATGGCCAGATTCACATCCAGCGATCTGGTTGACACGCAGGTGGCAATGGCATTTGGCGCATCCGTGATACCATTGACACAGATGACCCCAAGAGTCAGAAGGACTGTAATCAACAATGCCGGATTTGTCACCAGCTGCCGCAGGAAAAAGGAAAACGACATGTCCATAATTCTTTTTTACCTACTCTCTTAATTATTTACTTTATCTTTACGTAAAATTTACAAACTCACGATTTTAATTCTAACACGGTTTTTTATGGTAGTAAAGTTCAATTTCGTTAAGAAACAAAGGAAAATATTCGTTTTTGGATAATAGAAATGTTATGGGATAAAATGGAAAACGCCTGTATTATCTATATATAGATAATACAGGCGAAGCAGACAGGACAAATATGGTTTCATACTCTTTGTACACTCTCAGCAGAAACATACTCCAATTATTGATAATGTTTTGTCCTTCATTTGTATATTCGGTTTTTATTGGAACTCTGGTTTTTTATTGGACTTCCGGTCCGTTCAGCCCTGCATCCATGCTCCCGGAGCGGAACCCTTCTGCATCCAGGGTTATATACACAAACCCCATTTTCTTCAAACGGCTGACGATTTCTTTCCGGCCTTTCATAAATACCTCAAAGGCTTCCGGATCCAGTTCCAGGCGCACGATATCTCCGTGAAGCCTGAGACGTACATTGCCGGGAACCATAGTCCTGACATAGGCTTCTCCCTCCCCAATTCTTCTCAGCACCTCATAGTCCAGAGCAGCGCCGTAGGGCAGGCGGGTAGCCATGCAGGGAGTGGACGGACGGGATGCCACCGATATTCCGTACTCTGACGCCAGGGCCTTTACCTGAGCCTTGGTTATGTGCAGCTCTGCCAGGGGACTAATGATTCCCAGCTCCTTAAGCGCCCGGATTCCGGGGCGGTATACATGCATATCGTCCTCATTTGTACCGTCCAGGATATACCGGATTCCCCTGGCCTCTGCCAGCTCTGCCAGTCTGGAGAACAGATGGCGCTTACACAGATAACAGCGGTTTACCGGGTTGTTTTTTATTGACTCCTGCTCCAGCTCATCCACGGTAATAACCTCATGGATTCCTCCCAGCTCCCCTGCCACGCGCCTGGCAATCTCCAGGTCGCAGGAAGGATGCAGGCGGCTGTCAAACGTAACGGCGTACACCTTTCTTCCCGTATGGGCGGCTGCGTCTGCTGCTGTCTTTAAAAGCAGGCTTGAATCAACTCCGCCGGAAAATGCAAGGCATATATCCTCTTTGGCCAGCTGCTCCATCCTGGCCTCCAGACACTTTTTCATCTGGTCCGGAGATGACATTTCATCACTGAAACTGTTATTTACCGTATTCATACGAATCTCCTAATCTGACATTATCCATACATTTAATCCTGCCGGCTTTCCTCTGCCTTCATACGTGCCTGATGATATGCGGTCTGAAAATCCACACCCTGTTCCCTACAAATCCGCCGGATGCTTTCATATTCCGGATAAAAAAACGTTCTGCCCTTGTAAGCACACACCTTCACATCCGCCGGCCCGTAACTGGTTTCCACCTGGATTTCACTCCGATCAAGAATGGTCCTCTCCGTCGGATAACGGCGGATTCCAATGGTAGTGGTCTGGGTAAGAATGATTTCCTCCATGGCCTCTATGGATGATTCACGGCAAAGCACAGACAGCATGTAGGCGGGACGGTTTTTCTTCATGTGAATAGGGGTATACCACACATCCGCGGCCCCGGCATCAAGGAGCATCTCCATGGCAAGGCCCAGCATTTCCCCTGTACAGTCATCCAGGTTCGTCTCCAATACCCACATGGTACGGTCCTCTTCCTGTGAAGTCTCCAGCAGCATGGCCCGAAGCACATTCGCCTGTTTAAACACCTTGTTCCCCGCACCCATTCCGACCTTAAGCAGACGGCAGGAAGAAGGCAGCCGGTCCTTTGTCCGCAGAGCGGCGGCAATTGCTGCCCCGGTAGGTGTAACCATTTCCCCGTCATTGTCTGTAAAATGCAGCTTAAGTCCATAGGAGGAAGCAATATTAGCAGTAGCCGGAACAGGAACCGGCAGTACGCCGTGCTGGCAGTGGACATGGCCGTGACCTTCAGACAATGCAGAAACCACCACATCCTCCACACCCAGATTGTCGATGCAGACTGCCGCACTGATAATGTCCACTATAGAATCAATGGCCCCCACTTCGTGGAAATGAACCTGTTCAACAGGAAGCCCATGGGCCTTGGATTCCGCCTCTGCCACAATGCGGAACATGGTCCGGGCCATTTCCTTCACCCTCTCATTGGAATCCAGACGGTCTATGATATGATAAATGTCGTGGAGGTTCCTGTGAATGTGGGGATGCGGATGACCGTGACCAGCCTCATGACTGTGCTCATGCTCATGACCGTGATCAGCCTCATGACTGTGCTCATGCTCATGACCGTGACCAACCTCATGACCGTGACCAGCCTCATGCCGGTGACCAGCCTCATGACCGTGCTCATGCTCATGGCCGTGCTCATGCTCATGGCCGTGACCATCTTCATGCCGGTGACCTTCCTCATGCCAGTGGCCTTCCTCATGACCGTGGCCTTCCTCATGACCATGCTCATGCTCCTCCAAATGCACATCAAAATCAAATGCATCCAGACCGCTCACAACCTTCCGTCCAAAATGCAGATGGTATCCATCCACTCCCAGGCTCTCCAGCGCATTCTCCAGCACCTGCCTGTCCGCTCCCAGATCAAGCAGGGCTCCTACCGTCATATCCCCGCTGATGCCCGAATTACATTCCAGATATAAAATCTTCCCCATTTTATCTCACCGCCATTCTGTTTATTTGGGTCGCCAGGTAGCCGGCGCCGTATCCATTGTCAATATTAACCACCGATATCCCGTTGGCACAGGAATTAAGCATTGTAAGAAGGGCCGACAGCCCGTGGAAGCTGGCTCCGTATCCCACGGAGGTGGGGACTGCCACTACAGGGCATTCCACCAGGCCTGCTATCACCGTGCCCAGCGCTCCTTCCATTCCGGCCACTGCCACAATGCAGCTGGCCTTGTCCAGACGCTCCCTCTGGGCCAGGAGCCTGTGGATTCCGGCAACTCCCACATCAAATATACGGTCTACCCTGCATCCGAAATATTCAGCTGTCTGGGCTGCTTCCTCTGCCACCGGTATATCCGCCGTGCCTCCTGTGCACACTGCCACATACCCCTTGCGCTCCTTTCCCGGCTTCTCCACCTTAAGTATGCGGGATATGGGATCATACACCACCTCCGGCACCGCTGTTCTCACCAGCTCAGCCTGCTTCTCAGAAGCCCTGGTTCCCAGAACCTCCCCGTCCCTCTCATAAAATTTCTTATATATTTCCAGCAAATACGCATCCGGCTTTCCCTGGCAGAATACAGTTTCCCCAAAACCGGATCGCAGCTTCCTGTGATGGTCCAGCTTGGCATATCCCAAATCCTCATAAGGCAGGTTCTTAAGCTGCTTCTCTGCTTCTTCTATGTTAACACTGCCGGACTTTACCTGCTCCAGTAATTCCCTGACATCCATCTTTCGTTCTCCTCTCTCAAATCCATACGGCTTGGCCGTCCCGTTTCCAATCCTTCCACATACAAATCATCCGGCCGCCCCGTCCCTAATCCGTCCTCAAATCAACCACCCTGCCGCAAACACACTCCAGCAGCTCCTCTGAATGGCTGACCACCAGCAGGCCCAGGTCCCGCGTCTTCACTTCCTCCAAAAGGAATCCCCAGATCTGGCTCTGGGTGATAAGGTCCAGCATGGTGCTTATCTCATCCGCCAGAATGAACCGGGTGCGCTTCCCCAATGCCCTGGCTATACAGAACCGCTGCAGCTCTCCTCCGGACAGCTCACCCGGATACCGGTTCAGCCAGTCCGGTTCAATTCCCAGACCTCGGACCACCCGTTCCTCCACAAAATCCCCTTCCCTCAGAACTTCCCGCATCTTAAGGCGGGGATTTACTGACAGTTCCGGATGCTGCCATATCATCTGCACCGGATTGTAACCGGCACAGGAAGAAATATTTTTCCCGTCTAACACCACAGTCCCATGGTCCGGTTTCTCATAACCAGCCAGTATCTTGCAAAAGGTCGTCTTTCCAAAACCGCTGGGAGCTGTCAGCCCCACACGTTCCCCGCTCTCCAAGCTTATGCTGACATTGTTCAGTATTTTCCTGTTCCCATTGTCGTATTGGAAAGAAATATTCATAGCTTCCAGCTTCATATTCCCGCCTTCCTGCATTTTACCATGCCGCCGCGAAAACTGCGATAAGAAATTTCCTGGAGACAGCCTTCATCCATATCCGGGCAGCGGGGCCCATAGGGACATCCCGCGGGCATATCCGCCGCATAGGGCTGGGTCCCGGATGCTGCCTTAAATCCGTGACGGGGCATGGCCCGGAATAGAGCTTTGGTATAGGGGTGGCGAAGCCTTTGCTCATCCTCAAAATCCTCTGCCAGGGCCTCCTCCACATTGGTACCTGCGTAAAATACCACGATTCTGTCAGCCACCTCCAAAGCCAGCTCCAAATCATGGGTGATAAGAAGGACCCCTGCCCCCTGGTCCGCTATCTCCCGGAAGTGGGACAGCACACGCCTGGCCGCGCTGATATGAAGGCCCGGCGTGGGTTCATCTGCAATAACCAGTCTGGGATGCTCCATCACGGCTGTGGAAATAAGTACCCTTCTGGTCATTCCCCCGGACAGTTCAAAAGGATACAGCTCTTCCGTATCCTCTCCCAGCCCGTAGCGCCCCATGGATTGGCGGCAGCGCTTCACGCTCTCCCTGTCTTTTTGTCCCCTTCGTACCTGTTCTCCCACCTTCATAAGCGGATCCAGATACGACACGCTCTGGGGGACCAATACCATCCGGCTCCCCCGAAGCTGTTCCTTTTTCTTCTGGGTCAGGATTTCTCCCTCAAAGGAAACCGTCCCCTGACAGGCGGCATTCTGCGGCAGAAGTCCCATGACCGCATGGGCCAGCAGGCTCTTTCCCGAACCGCTGGATCCGGCTACGGCCACCACCTCATGTTCCCGTACCTTTATGTTCAGATCCCGAATCACGGGAAGCTCCCTCTGGCGCCATCCCCCCACATACTGGGAAAATGAGATCATCAGATGCTCCACCGACAATATGACTTGTTTTTCCTCCAAAACAACCTCCTACACAACAAACCTCTGCCACGGCACAGGCGATTTTACAGATGGGCCTGGGCCGGGTCCAGCAGACGGCTCAGCGTATCCCCGATAAAATGGAACAGGACCACCACAAATACCAGCAAAAGACCGGGAAACAGGGCCAGCCACCACTTCCCCATGACCAGGTATTTCATGCTCTCAGACAGGATAACACCCACGGCAGGCTGCTCCGGCGGCAGCCCGAAGCCCAGAAAGGTTATGCTTGCCTCATGAAGAATTGCATGGGGAAACAGCAGAACCATGCCCACAAAAAGCTGGGGCAGCAGATGGGGCGTCATATGTTTGAAGGCAATATAAAAACTTCCCTTTCCCAGCTTCTTTGCAATCTGTATGTACTGGCTCTCACGAAGCTGTATGACCTCCCCGCGGAGAAGCCTGGCCAGGGAAGTCCAGTGAGTCAGCGAAATCCCAATCAGTACACCCCAGAATCCCTTTCCCACTGCAAAGGAAATAAGAATCAGAAGCAGGATATGGGGTATTCCCATGACCAGATCAATGATTCCTCCTATGACAGCATCCGTGACCCTGCCCAGACAGGCGGCCATGGTTCCCAGGATGAAAGCCACCACCGCGCTGATGCATGCTGTCAAAAGCCCGATGCGTATGCTGATGGATAGCCCTGTAAGGCTGCGGACAAACATGTCCCGCCCCATCCAGTCTGTCCCAAAGGGATAGGCCAGGCTGGGCGGCAGATTTTTTCTGGTGAAATCCGTGGCCAGGGCCTGCTCCCTTAATACCTGGCCGGCAATGGCAATGGCTGCCAGCAGGAGGACCGATACCGCCAGCAGCGCAGCCATGGCCTTGCGGCGGTTCCATCTGTGTCTTTGTGCGCTCATGCCCTGCTCCTCCTGATTCTGGGATCCACCGTTCCGTACAGGAGGTTGGCGGTGAAATTCCCTAAAAATACAATGGCCGCGCTGATAATTGTAATTCCCATAAGCAGCGGCACATCCCCGCCTAATCCGGCTGTCACAGCCGCCTGTCCCAGGCCCGGATAGGAAAATACCTGCTCCACCAGCACGGATCCTCCGAATATCTCGCTGACTGAGGCAAACTGGAGCGTCATGGCAGGAAGAAGGATGTTGCGGATTCCATGCCTGCGGATAATGGACCATTCTGACTCTCCCCTGGCCCTGGCAAACAGCACATAATCGCTTTCCATGACCTGCGCCATCTTCTCCCTTGTATGAAGGGCAATGTTGGAGATGCCTGTAATGGACAATGCCGCCGCAGGCAGTATGCCATGAATCAGGCGGTCCCTCATGGTCACAGCCGACGCCTCCACCCCGATTGGAACAGAAAGTCCTATGGGGAGCAGCTTAAGCCAGACCGCGAACACGACAAGCAGTACCAGAGCCACCCAAAAGGCCGGCGTACTGGCAGTTACCAGGGCATAGGAAGAGATAATTCGGTCCGCAGTCTTTCCCTTCTTTGCCCCGGCAATGATTCCCATGAGAAATCCAATCAATCCCGACAAAATCCATGCCGCCGCCATAATCCAAAGGGAATTGGCCAGCTTCTCCCCGATTACCTGGGCAACAGGCCTGCGGTACAAAAGGGAGATACCCATATCTCCCTTAAGAAAATCACCGGCCCAGGCCAGATAACGGGTTACAGGCGGCGTGTTGACGCCCCAGTATTCCTGGAGTCTGGCAATCTGCTCGCTGCTCATGCTTCCAAGGGCCGCCTGCCCCACATTGGTGGTAAGCGGATCCAGGGGAGAAACCGACACCAGGAAAAACGCCGCCATACTCACCAGCACCAGCAGAACCGCCATCCGTATGAAATTAACACCCGCCTGTTTCCAACTCATGATTTTATCCTTCCTGCCCACATACAATTCTGTCTGATTTTATTCCCAGCTCCACTGGTCCACATTATTTACAATGGACCATCCGTGTCCATGGGGATGGATTTTCTGTTCCGCCACCTTTAGTCCGTCCCTGGACCAGTACAGATGGTCTATATTAACCAGCCAAATCCAGGGGATATCCCCATCCTGGGTCACTCCCGCGGTCCCGTCCCACTGGGCCTTCTTCCACAGCTCGTAGGAATCCTCCAGATTCCCGCTGGCCAGGGCTTCGTCCATGTACCGGTCCACACTGTCATTGGCATAGGGAGAATACTCCGCCAGGCCGGTATCCTTCATGGTATGGTAAATATTGTAAAGCTCCATAGGCGTATGGGCGCCCCAGCCCCACATAAGCGGCTCTGTCTGGGCGCGGTCATAGGCGTCATCCCAGCCAACACCCTCTATCTTCACTTCAATTCCCACTTCCTTAAGCTGGTTGGCCGTGTCCGCTGCCAGAGCCTGGCGTACGGAATCGCTGGCCGGGTACATCAGTGTAAATCCGGCCCTGACACCATCCTTTTCCCTGATTCCATCCGCTCCAGCCTTCCATCCGGCTTCCTCCAAAAGCTCTGCTGCCTTTTCCGGGTCATACTCTGTTTTCGCAGACTCATTGTACCAGGGCATCTTGTCACACACGCTGTATGCCGGGCTTCCGTAGCCGTTCAGCACATGGTCAATCATTTCATTCCTGTCAATCCCAATGTTCACAGCCCTTCTCACCTGTACATCCGACGTAAAATCATTTCCCACAACGGTTTTGCCGTCAGTTACAGTGCCTGACTTTACAGCCGGAAGGTTAAAGCCCCGGTTATCCACTGTCTCGAAGGAAAGGAGCTCATATCCGGGAAGGGTCTGATCTGAATAGGACGCAGCCGTATAGGCCAGGTCCACCTGCCCGGACATGACAGCTGCATAAGCCGCGTCCTCCTCCATGAAAAGTATGGTCACTTTCTTCATTTTCGGCTCTGTCCCGTAATAATCCGGGTTCGCCTCAAATATGACCTGCTGTCCCTTATCCCACTGTTTCATGATATATCTGCCGGATCCAATGGGATGTGAACCGTAATCCGCCCCATAGGCATGTTCCGGTACGATACCGACAATTGCCATGGTATAGGGCCAGATGGAGTAGGGGCGTTTCATATGAAATACCACCGTGGTATCATCCAGCGCCTCAGCACTCTCTAACATGGTAAAGTCGTTGACAGAGCTGGTGTCCCGCAGGGTATTGTATGTAAATGCCACATCCCGGGCAGTCAGCTTCTCTCCGTCTGTAAAATTAACATCATCCCGTATATTCACGGTCCAGGTAAGCCCGTCCTGGCTCACCTCCATACTGGTTGCTAGGTCATATCCTATTTTCAGGTCAGCAGTCGTCACGGTCAGCGTACTCTGAATCAGCGGCTCGTGGACATGTTCGCCCGCCCCCCATCCGTAGGCAGGATCAAATCCGGCCTCCGGCTCTGAGGTTGGTCCCATGACAACCACCACGTCGTCCCTTGTTCCATTATTCCCCGTCTCCCCGGCGCCCTTTCCCGCACTGTTTTCCGCACGGTTTCCCGCGCTGTCCCCAGCAATATCTCCTGTACGGTTTCCCGCACTGCTCCCTGCACTGTCTGCAGCCGCAGATATCCCGCTGTCCTTAGCGCTGTTTCCTGTTCCGCTGCCTGCGCAGCCCGTCACAGCCATGGACACGGCCGCCATGGCTGCCACGGCATATTTCATTCCCGTTCTCATTCCTCGTCTCATTTTCCTCTCCATTTCTTTTTCATGCCCTGTCCGTATGCCTGGATTCCATAAACTTACATTCCATACACTCACATCCTATTCCTGTAAGCGCAGACGCCATGAACTCAATCCGCACCCCGGCGCAAAAGCATAAAAAAATACCAGAATAAGTGTATTCCTTGAGAATACATCCTACCTTCCTGGTATCCCTTACTTCTTAAAACTTATTCAATCTCACTAAAATGCGCTTGTCTGGTTCATTCTGGATGCTGACTTCTGTCAGCCGTTAAGAAAATTATACGCAAAAGTCCGCAAAAAATCAACGCTTTTCTTGCCAAACGTTTGCCCATATATTAAACAGTCTGCCTGAACCATCCCCATGAGGAGAAAAGTTCCCGGGGAACCAACACCGCCCCGGGAACTTTTAAGCGTATCTATGCGCCTTTCTTACCAGTCTCTTAATTTATTCCCCCTTCTGCTGAACCTCTACGGTACGTCCCTCCACGTCTTTCGGGTCTCCCACGGTCAGTCCCGGGACCTCCTCATCCGGGCACGCGTTTGTCCATGCAAGCTTCATGACATCGTCTGCTGTCAGCTCCTTCTTCTGGATCACTCCCAGGCGGATGTAGTCGGCTGCAATATTGCCAAGGGCCTCCTCTGTGATTGCGTCAGACAGGCCGAAATCCAGGGAATCCCAGAACTCCAGCTGATTTTCAAACTCACCTGTCATCTTATTGGTGTCAAACATTAACTGCACGGCATCCTCAGAGTGGAGACGGGCATACTGCCCTGCACGTTTAATCGCCATAACAATGTATTTTGCGTGAACCGGGTTCTTCGCAAGAAAATCATTGTTCATGGCGGTTGCGCAGCACACCTCTCCCTCGAACTCATCGCTGGGGGTAATGGAGCATACCTTGCGCATCTTATCTCTGTAATTGGCGATTACAAAATAATCCGAGAAAATGGAAGCGTCTATCTCGCCGCTCTCCATAGCCGCAACGCTGGCCGCGCTGTCTGCGATATCAAGATATTCCACCTCAGAGGTAGGGTCTATCCCCTCCCCGTCCAGCATTCGGTAGATAATATTCTGGTCGGAGTTTCCGATGCCGTCATGGATGGCAATGGTCTTTCCCTTTAAATCCTCAGCCGTCTTTATCTCGCTGTCATTGAATACGTAGATAGATTTGCAGCCCATGTGGGCTCCTGCTACGAATGTCATATCTACACCGTTTGTCACCGGCACAAGCATGGTTGCGATATGGTCTGTTCCCCACAGGCACTTCCCTGTGCCAACCGTGATCACAACAGACTCTCCTTCAATGTATTCCGCGTTAATACCGTAATCCTCATAATAGCCCAGTGCCTCGGCAAGGTATACCGCAGACACGCAGGCCCCTCCGTTAAACAGATAATTTAATGTTGTTCCGAAGGCAGGCTCCTTCTGCATGGCCTCCCAATCCTCCTGGGACACAGCCTCCGGGCGGGCGGTGCCTCCGGTTGCCTCCTCACCGGTTTTCCCGGAATCCTGTGGCTCTGCCGCTGACCCTGCTTCCGCTTTTGTCTCCGCTGCCACAGCTGCTGTGGATGCGCTTTCTGTGGTTGCGCCTTCTGTGGGAGAGCCTCCCCCCTGTTCCCCGCAGGCGCTCAGGGATAAGGCCATCATTCCCGCAAGCGCTGCCGCCAGAATGCGTTTCGCATTTGTCTTTTTCATCATACTGTTCTCCTTTTTGCTTTTAATAGTTTTTTATGTACACAAACCATGGGGTCTGCGTTTTTTTCTTTGCAGGGTCCTGTCCCATTTACCGCTGACCTCTGTTTTTTCCGCCGAAGTGCAGGCGGTTGAGGATTTCATTCCGGCAGGCCACAAAGGTCTGCGATGAGCGCTCCCTGGGGTAGGCCTGGTCTATTTTAATATCAGAAACCACCCGCCCCGGATGCGCGTCCATGACAATGACCCGGGTTCCCATATAAATAGCTTCATCCACATCATGGGTAACCATGAGCGCAAGCTGCTTTTTCTCCTGCCACACCTTTAAGATTTCATCCTGCATATTCATACGTGTGAATGCGTCCAGCGCTCCCAGGGGCTCGTCTAACAGCAGTATATCCGGCTCGTTAATCAGAGACCGCACCAGTGAAACCCGCTGGGCCATACCTCCGGAAAGCTGTCCCGGGTAGTCGTTCCTGAAGGATTCAAGACCGATAATTTTAAGCATCCTCTCTACCTTCTCCTCATTCCCCTTCAGCTTTCCCTGCAGCTTTAAGCTGAAGGAAATATTTTTTTCCACTGTCAGCCATGGAAAAAGGGTGGGTTTCTGAAACATCATTCCCCGCTCCGGCGACGGCCCTGTAATCTGCGCCCCATTTACGGTCAGATAGCCGGTGGTAGGCGGAATCAGCCCGGCCACAAGGCGGAGTATGGTGGATTTTCCGCATCCCGACGGCCCCACAAGACTGATAAATTCACCGCTCTTCATGGAAAGATTCACCTCGTTTAACGCGTGGGTAACCTCGTCGTGCTCCACCTTTGCAAAACTTTTTGATACATTGTCCAACCGAAGGATAACTGTATTTTCTGCCATTATTTCACTACTCCGTTCTGCCACCTGAGAACCCGGCGTTTAATCAAATCCAGCACCTTTGTCACAATAGTAAAAATAAAACAGATGACAAACAGCGCTGCAAACATTTTGTCGTAGGCCGCCCAGGATTTAGCCCAGTTCATATACCATCCAAGTCCTGCCTTTACCCCCATCATCTCCGCAATCATGATTGCAACACAGGAGGAGCTCATGGCCTGGGTGCAGCCCTGTAAAATAGAGGGCATTGCATGAGGAATCGCCACCCGGAATACAAGCTGCCCCTCACTTGCCCCCAGGCTCCTTGCGGCCTCGAAGAAATCCTTGTCCACATTCTGGATGCCGGACATGGATGCCACGGTAACTGCAAACCAGGATCCAAGGGCGATGATAAACACGGCTCCCCTGAACAGGGAGGCTGCCACAACCATGATAATGGGAATCCAGGTTGCGGTGGGAATGGGTCCCAGAAATTTGATAACGGGATTAATCCAGTACCGCGCCTTCTCAGAATAACCACAGGTAATTCCCGTAACCAATCCCAGGGCAATTCCGATAAAATATCCCAAAAACAGCAGGCGCAGCGTGTGAAGCGTACATTCAAGCAGATAAGCCCGGTCCTCCCATGCAATGTTCAATATGCTGTTCATACACGGAACAAAGGGCTGGGACAGGATGCCAGTTTTCAGAGTCAGATAATCATAAAAGGTAAGCAGGAGAAAAAAAGCAGAAAACAAAGGCGCTCGGTAGCGCAGGTCCTCCGCAGTCCGCCTGTCCCCCTTCCTGTATTTAATCCCGGCTGCAAGGGCATAGAGCGCGTATGCAGTCATAAAGGCTGCCACTGCCCACACATAGGTGTAAGGATGGCTGTTTGGACTTCCGTTTGGGACCTCCCAGTACTCGATAACAGCGATAAAACCGCAGATAACCGGAAGCAGCATAATAACGAGGTCCAGGATTTTCTGACCGCGTGTTTTTTCCTTTTGCTCCAGTTCCTTTAGCTGCTGTCTCGTCAGATGTCCCAGCGGATTTATCTGGCTGCTGCCAGAGACAGGCTTTTCCTCCATAGTAGTTGACATAGTCCTTCTCCTCTGCATGTGATGGATATTAAAGCATTAATATATCGCGTTTTTATTTTAATCCAAATTCAACGGACTGTACAATTTAAAATAACTAAGATGGAAGCCGGGTTTATAGCTTAATTCTATACCAGTTTTTATGAGTCATCAGAAACCGGCAAAAAACCCTCCCGTTTTATGGATGTTTGCGCAAAATAAACGCAATACCATAAAAGGGAGGGTGTTGATACGGCAGTGTACATTGCCTCTTTATTCCGTTTTCCTAAGGTTTACATCAGCTTACCATGCATATGGCACGCGCACCCGCAGTCCTCCTGTCCCTTACCTTCATACGCCTCATCCTTCATCATCAGATGGACGGCGCCCAGCTTAAAGGTCTGGGGAAGGGCCAGGATATTGGGATTTTCTCCCACGAACTTTTTTCTGGCGTCAGCCAGCGCTTCCTCGATGGTGGCCCTGGTCTTAAGGCCCATCCCCCTGGCATAGCCCGGTTCCTGGGCGCCGCACAGATAGATGGCGGAGGTATTCATTTCCGCTATATGACCGCAGCTAATCATGGAAAAGCCGTGGAATGGGTGGAACGCATTGCAGTAACGGTATTTTCTGATGTATTCCTCATTGGTGGCGAAGTATTCGCCGTACCGGTTCATGTCCGGCAGGGTGTTCATAAAATCGTGCTGGAACATCTCATACATTTCCCTGGTGTAGGGCCACAGCTCATCGTGGAAATAGCCGTTGCACAGGGAAGAGCAGATAATCACGCAGTTATCGCTCATGATACGCTTATGCCGGATGACCTGGGCCGAGATGGCCTGCATCAGCATAATGGGATTGGTGCCCATGCCCTCGCCGTAATGGAAGAACTGGGGCATGCCGAATATCATTACATCATACTTCTTTTCAGCCCACGGCACATAGGTCCTCTTATCCGCCGTAATCCAGGAGTGGGGCTGCATGACTTTTGCATATCCGCTGTTAATCTCTATCTGACGGGACCTGGTGTCCAGCACTGCGTCACAGCAGAAAAACTTCTTTCCCATGCATTTTTCCATGTACTGGCCAATCTCATCAAATTTTGTCCTCATAAGCGACGTTCCGCTGACCGGAGTAAAATCCTTCCGGTGCATGACCTCAGGTACATGGTGGGAGGCTATGGATCGCCAATGGGTGATGCCCGTGGCGCAGTGCTTATACCCTCCGGAGTAGCCGCCGTAGGGGTTGCCCTGGGTGTGTCCGATCAGGATTGCCACATCGCTGTCATACACATATTTATTCATGAGCACCGGATCGCCGCGGTCCGTGGTGCCCAGGTCCACCAGATGCTCGTAATCCTCGCTGTCATGGTTGATAATCTGATGTGTGTGCCAGAACTCATGAAACAGCTCATCCCCAAGGATGTTGTGGATTTCCGTCTCCGTGTTCTTCCTGTGAAGTCCGTTGGAACAGATTAAAAGGATGTCCTTCTTCTCCACTCCCGCGCCGTACAGCTCCTTAAGTATCAATTTAATGGATATTTTTCTGTGGGAAGTGGGCTGTTCCCCTCCCTTTACCCTGTCCGGGAAAATGATGGTCACTTTGGAGCCCTTATGGGCCAGTTTGGACAGTGGCTCCATTCCCATGGGGTTTCGTATGGATTCCAGGGTTTTCTCCACCAGCTGGTCCTCCGGGATACAGGGCGGGTCTGCCACAGTCTCGCCGGGTATGAACACGTCGGTGTTGTCAGGAAGCTCTGCCGCCATAAGCCCCGCACCATATTCAAATGATAACTTCATATGATAATCCTCCTGTGATTTTCAATTGGGTTCGTAATATTCAGTCTCGCTCCAGATAGGTGCGCACGATCTCCAGATACTCCTCAGGATAGAATCCAATCTGTCCCTGGAACCTGGTGAGGGCAATCAGGCCGCCGTCCATGACAGGAACCGAAGCCAGCATCCTGGCATTGTCCGTCTTAAGTCCGCCTCCATAGACCACATCCATCCCTCCGGTCATCTCCTTAATATAGGTACCAATCTTCGTGATATATGCTTCATCCGGCGGCGTCTTGCCTGGCCCGATGGCCCATATGGGTTCATAAGCAATGACCACCTTCTCCTTGTCCACATCCTTAAGCCCTGTTTCCAGCTGCGATTTCAGTACTTCCTGCCAGTGTTCCTGTTCACCGGCTGTTTCTCCGATACAGTAAAGAACGGTAAGACCGGCCTGGATGGCTGCCTTGATTTCCTGATTCAGCAGCCTTCCTATTGCGTCTTCATCCGTGACCCCGGCTTCTTCCAGGATTCCGGCCTTATCCCTGCGCTCCTCGCAGTGTCCGATAATGACAGAACTGCATCCCATTGCCTTAGCTGCATTGGCCGTGCGGTTGGTGGTAAATGCGCCGAAATTGCCGTTCTCAGCCGTATCATCCCTGTACACTCCCTGACAGCCAATCTTAACCGGACTGTCCTCACACAGGGCTTTTACTGCCGGAATAAGATGGGCTTCCGGGAAATACATGACGAACTCCACATCCTCTGCGCTGTACGCCTTCAGCTTTTCCTGGGTGTTCTGAACAATATAGCTCCCCCATTCCTCCATGGGCGCCACACCGTTGACCCCTCCGTACTCCCTGGGTATATCGAACCGTTTCAGGTTCAGAAATATGTGTTTCATTTTCCCACTCCCATCTTTTCATACTCTTCTTTAAAATCCACAAAATCCCTCAGTTCTGGTCCGATAAGAGGCCTGCACCATTTCAGAAACGCGTCCGTCACATCATTGCCCCTGTCATTTATGTACTCATCCGGCAGAACCCGCTCATGAAGCATCACCTCTTTGATGGGTATGGCCGAGGTATGGACATGATACCCGCCGTCCTCTTTCTCATCCCGTATAAGGCCGACCATGACGCCGCTGCGGCCGGCCATGGCTGTGCGCAGCGCCTGACGGCCGGCCAGAACTGCCTCGTCCCGGTCCACAGGAGACTGCCAGGCAATGGACGCCCTTCCGCAAAGACCGGGCTTTTCGCTTCTGGCCTTGATTCCCAGCTTCTGAATGACCAGATTCGCCAGATAAGCGCTGACATCCCCATAGTAAGTCGCTCTCCCAACCTTAAAAATAGGAGGCACAATGGGCTCTCCTTTTTCATTTTTAAGCCCCTCGCTGGCAACCACCACCACGCCTCCCTTTTCATCGTAAAGGCGTTTTACATCCTCCAGGAATTCCTCCTCATGAAAGGGACGCTCCGGCAGATAAATCAGATGGGGCGCATCCCCCGGCTTCTTCCTGGCCAGGGCAGACGCAGCTGTAATCCATCCTGCGTTGCGTCCCATGGCCTCCATGACGCACACATGGATGGGCAGGGCTTTGACATCCGCTCCCACCTCTGCGGCGGACGCGGCAATGAACCTGGCCGCGCTTCCATATCCCGGAGTATGGTCTGTTATGGCAATGTCATTGTCAATGGTCTTGGGAATTCCCACCACATAGATGTCCTCTCCCCTGCACGCCTCAAAGATGCGGCCGCAGGTATCCATGGTTCCGTTTCCCCCGTTGAGGAGTACATACCGTATTCCATATTTCCGGAAGATTCCCGCCATGGCATTGTAGTCCTCCTGTTTAAGGGCATACCTTGAGGATCCGATTGCGGTGGCCGGCGTCTGAAGCAGAAGACTCAGCTTTTCCTCCGGATACTGCATCAAATCCAGAAAACTCTCCTTCAGGATTCCTTCACTTCCGCCAATTGCCCCGTACACCCTGCCTATGCTGCCGGAGCTTTTGGCTTCCTCCACTACGCCATACAGGGAAGCATTGATAACAGCTGTGGGGCCGCCGCCATGGACCACCAGAACATTTGCCGACATTGCCTCTACCACCTTTCTTGTTGATTCAATCTGGATTTTATTAAATCTGCATTTTCTTATAGCGCTCAGCCATCTCCTCCAGGGAAACCTGTTCCACCAGGGGAGCTTTGCCGTAAGAGCCAAACTGTACGATGAGGGTTCCCACCACTTCCTTCACGCCCCGTTCAATACAGTCCGTTATGGCTGCCGTGTCCTCATCCGGTATGACGCCGGTCATCACCGTATCCATGATTGGAGTCAGAAATACCCTTGGGTCAAACTGCTCTCTTTTAGACTCTAAAAGCTCATAGATGGCCCCGATGGAGCTGCTGTTTCTCTTCTCCGGGTTCCCGGCGAAAAACTCCTTCATATTGCGGGTAACAGCCAGCCTGATGTCCGTATCCACATTAATCTTGTTGATACCGCATCTGGCCGCTTCCTGCAGTTCACTGACGGCAATTCCATAGGTGCCGGTCAGCGTGCCTCCCAGCCCGTTGATTTCATCCACAATATAGGCCGGAACCGTGGACGAGCCATGGGATACCAGTGCCCCGAAAATACCCTCATGATTCAGGCACTCCCGGATGGCCACCGCTATCTCCTTGCGCAGCTTTACATTCTTTCCCTTGGAAGCCCCGTGCATGGTTCCGTAGGATATGGCCAGGGCATCCACGCCGGTCTTCCTGAAAAATTCAACTGCCTTTAAGGGATTGGTATAAGTGGATCCCTCTGAAAACACATGGTCCTCCACCCCGGCCAGCACTCCCAGCTCCCCTTCCACGCTGACGCCTCTTGCATGCGCGTATTTCACCACCTCCCGGGTCAGCTCCACATTCTCATCAAAGGCAAGGGACGACCCGTCTATCATCACAGAAGTATATCCCCCTGCTATGGCGGCCGCACAGGAGTCAAAATCCCGCCCATGGTCCAGATGAAGGACAATGGGTATGGGGCTGTCCTCCCCATATTTTTTCACGGCCCCGGCAATATTTTCAGCGCCCTTTTTCTTATCCTCCAGGGTCGCGTTCATAAAGTCGCATCTTCCCCCCATAAAGCCGTTTGCCAGGTCGGCCCCCTGCAGTATGGCAGCGGAGCGGAACATCTCATGGACCTGGATGGCAGCCTTTGCCTGGGCCACCGCATTGACGTTGAAAGCGCCCTGGGCAAATCCATGTTTAACAGAAGCCTCCATGAGAGGCCTCAATGGAATCAATGTCATATTTTACCTTCCTTTTCCGACGTTTCATCCCCTGCAGCGTCATGCCTTTTCCTTAGAACCTGCAAGCCGGATAATGTCTTTTATATCTTCGCGCAGCCGCAGTTCCGCGTACTGTGATAATTTCCAGGCATGGCCCTGGTCCTTCCCCTCAGCCAGCCCCTCTTTCAGATAGTTCACATACTGGCAGCGCACCTGGGTGCCGAAATTGATTTTGGCCACTCCGCTGTCAATGGAGCGCTTCACCAGCTCCTCATCCATACCCGTACAGCCGTGAAGAACAAAGGGTATATCTGTAAACTTCCTGCACTCCTCCAGCACCTCCACCCGGATATCCACAGGGCCGTTGTAAAACCCGTGGGCATTGCCGATGCCGATGGCCAGTGAATCGGGATGGCAGAGCTTAAGATACTGCCTCACCACATCCGGATCCGCAATATTGGATGCGCCTATCTTGTTTCCCCTGTCATCCAGGCGGCACAGCTCGCCGATTTCCGCTTCCAGCGGCACGCCAAAGGACCTGCACACCCTGGCCACTGCCTCTGTGGCAGCCGCATTTTCCTCCACAGGCAGGGCGGAACCGTCAAACATAATAGAGGTGAATCCCAGCTTCAGCATCTCCATGCAGCGCTCAAAGCTGTCCCCGTGATCCAGATGGATTGCAACCGGCACAGATACCTTGCCGGCCATCCATTTTGCCGTCTCATAAAACCAGTCATGGCCTGAATAGGCCCCGGTATTCACATAGTGGGCCAATATAACAGGGGAACGAAGCTCCTCCGCAGCCATACATACGGCCCGTATGATGTCATAGGTTCCCCCCTGGGTATTGATGGCGGGAACCGCATAATGTCCTTCATAAGCCTTCTGAAGCATTTCATAAGTGGTTGTCAGCATGCTTTTCTCCTTCTCAGATGTTCACGATGACTTTCAGATAATCGGACGGGGACTGAATCATATCCTTTATGGTATCCTCCACCTGGTCCAGTTCAATCATTTTTGTTATGATGGCGTCTGTGGGTACCTTGCCCTCGTTTACCAGACCAATGGCCTCCGGGAATTTCCCGTTGGAGTTTCTGGACGGGCACACGTCGATTTCCTTCTGCATCAGGCGCACCGTGTTAATCAATACCGGGTCATGGGGCCATCCCACCAGGGCAATCCGTCCTCCATGGCACACATAATTGTGCATGTTCTCCAGGATCACCGGCGCTCCCGTACAATCAATCATGGCCTCAGGCAGCTTACCGCCTGTCGCCTCCCGCAGATATTCCTCCACATTTCCGTCTTTGGAGTTAAAGGTGCATGGTACTCCCAGCTCCTTTGCGTAATCCAGGCGCTTTTGCAGCACATCCACCAGTATGGGGGTTGCGCCGTAATTAATACAGGCAAATGCAGCCATAAGGCCGATAATACCGGCGCCGAACACAACACAATGCTCTCCCCTTGATACCCTGGCCCTGGTGGCCCCGTGAAGGCCGATGGTTAAGGGCTCCACCAGGGCTGCATGGGTAAAGGTCAGTTCATCGGGAAGCTTATATAAAAGCTGCACCGGATGAAGGAAATATTCGGACATCATGCCGTCCTTATGTACGCCGCACACATGGAGATCCGCGCAGTTATTGAAACGCCCTGCCGCGCACATATGACACTTGTTGCAGGGTACATAGGGTTCCAGGGCCACACGGTCTCCCGGCTTTAACCCCTTGTCATTCTCCCCGATTTCCCGGATGATGCCTACGCCCTCATGGCCCAGCCCGTTAATGGGATAGCGCATGGTGGGGTTCACTCCCCTGTAAGCAGTCACATCCGAACCGCAGATACCGCACATTTCCATCTTTACGATTGCCTGTCCTTCTTTCAGCTCCGGCATAGGCAAATCTTTTATCACCAGGTTTCCTGGCTCCGGCAGACATAATACCTTCATGTTTTCAATCCTCCTGATTCTATATTTCTACCACCATTTAATCTTGTCAGTTATATAGTTGCGGTATTCGATAAATTGGGAGGATGTGATATCCCTGGGTCTTGGCAGGTCAATCCGTACCTCCTCCTTTATCTTCGCCGGCTTGTTGCTGAGAATCAGCACGCGCTCCGCCAGATACACGGCTTCCTCTATGTTGTGGGTGATGAATACCACTGTGCTCCCCAGTTCCTTCCACAGACGTATAACCTCATCCTCCAGATAAAAACGCATCTTCACATCCATCTGTCCATATGGCTCATCCATCAGCAGCAGGTCGGGCTGCATGGCAAAGGAACGTCCGATGATGATTCTCTGCTCCGCTGATACGGACAGCTCGCCCGGATAAGCCTTCCTGAACTCCTGAAGTCCCATCAGATCCAGTATCTGGTTCACCCTGCGGTCGATTTCAGCCTTGGGAATTCTCTTAATCTTAAGTCCATAGGCCAGGTTGTCCTCCACGGTCAGCCACGGAAGGGCGCTTGGCTCCTGAAATACAAAAGAAATGTTATGTTTGCGCGGGTCCGCAGGGACCCCGTCTATATACAGATCGCCCTCGCTGGGCATATGAATCCTGGTAAGGCAGTTTAAAAATGTGGTCTTTCCGCAGCCTGTAGGCCCTACTACACACACGAACTCGCCTTTACGGATATTAAATGACATATCGTCCAGCACCAGCAGGTCGCCGAATCGCTTTGTAAGATTCCTGACCTCGACTTTTATGGGCCGGGTATCCTCTCTTTCAGGCATTTTTGTCCTCCTATTAAATTGCTAAATCAGTGTTGTCGGAAATAACCGTACGCAGCTTCAGGAATTCCCCGCTCACCATATCCCTTGGCCTGGGTATGCTGATGGGATATACTTCCTTTACCGTGGCCGGACAGTCGCTGAGCAGGATGATTCTGTCTCCCAGATAGCAGGCTTCCTCTATATTGTTGGTGACAAATATGACGGTACGCTTTTCCTTTTCCCAGATTCTTAAGATTTCCTCCTGCATCTGATAGCGGGTCTGGGCGTCCAGCTGTCCAAAGGGCTCGTCCATGATTAACAGCTTGGGATCCGCCGCATACGCCCTGGCGATTCCCACCCTCTGCTTCATGCCGCCCGACAGCTGGGTGGGATAGGATTTCTCAAATCCCTTAAGGCCCACCAGCTCTATGTAATGCTGTGCAATCTCCCTGCGCTGTCCCTTGGACATGCCGCGGAATTTAAGACCCAGCTCCACATTTTCCATAACCGTCTTAAAGGGCATCAGGGCCAGCTTCTGGAATACCATGCTGATTTCCGGGTTTACGCCCTTCCACTCCCTGCCGTTGTACACAACCTTTCCTTCGGTCTGCTGCTCCAGTCCTGCAATGATGTTGAGTAACACGGTCTTGCCGCAGCGCCCCGGTCCCAGGATTACCAGGAATTCGCCGTCGTTTACATCAAAGCTCACATCCTTTATGGCTGTAAAATATCCCTTATCGCTGTAAAACGTCTTGGATATCCCATTTATTTCCATTCGCTTATTTAGTTGTTCCACGGGCACACCACCTTCTCAAGTTTCTGAAGCCCTAGTGACAAAAGGGCGCCAATAATTGCAATGGTTATGACAGAGACAAGTACCAGGGCCATATCGCTTCCCTGCCAGCCTCTGGTCACCAGTGCTCCCAGCCCTTTCTGGGCTCCTAACATCTCAGCCGCCAGCACCGTTGTCCAGCCTGAGCTGACCGAGGTCCGTATTCCGGCAAAGATGGAGGGCAGGGCTGTGGGGATAACGATATCCGTCAGTATCTGCCTGTTATTTCCGCCAAATACATGGCCTACATCCAGATTGATTTTATCCACCATCTCAATCCCCGTGGAGGTGTTGATGACTAACGGCACAAAGGTTCCGATGAACACCAGCAGCACCTTTGGAAATTCTCCGATGCCGAACCACATGATTACAATGGGAATCCAGGCAATGGGAGGAATGGGGCGGATGACCTCAAATATACTGCCGAAGAATGCCTTGCATTTTTTATTCCACCCAATGAGAATGCCGAAGGAAATACCAAAGGCCCATGCGATAAGCAGTGCCATGAGTACACGCCTTAAGCTGGCCCATGCATGTCCTGCCAGGGAGGTCTTTGCAATGGGTTTGGTAAATGTTTTCACAAAACGCGCCCATACGTCGGCCGGGGCGGGCATCAGCTCCGGGTGACTGCCCGAAAACAGGACCCAGCCCACGGCAATCATCAGGATTGCCAGTACAGGCAGGCCGTAGTACAGGACGTTTTTCAGTGTTTTCTGCTGTTTGCTTGCTACATCCATATTCCTTACTCCCTCCTACCTGTTTACCTTCCAGCGCAGGAAATATTTTTCCGCCCTGGACAAAAATCCTGAAAGAATGGCTCCGATAGCGCCAATCACCACCATACCCACGATTACAATATCCGGGCGGGCCACTGTACGGCCAATCTGAATCATATATCCCAGTCCCGCGCTGGCTGCCAGCATCTCTGCCGCCACCAGGGTGGACCAGGAATTTCCCAATGCCACACGGATTCCGGCAAATACCATGGGAAGGGAGGAAGGCACCCCCACTTTCCAGAATATCTCCGCATTGGAGGCCCCGAAGGTCCTGGATACATTGATTAACGTCTTGTTGGTCAGCTTTATGCCTGTATAGGAATTGATGACGCACGGCACAAAGGCGGTAAAAAAGATAATGAGAGCCTTTGCCTTCAGCCCAATTCCCATCCACACCACTACAAGGGGTATCCAGGCAATGGGGGGAACCGGCCTCACCAGCTCAAAGATGGGACGGATGAAACGGTCCGCATAGGTCCACCAGCCCATGACCAGCCCCAGGGGAACGCCGATGATGATGGCTGCCAGGAAACCGGATAAGGCAACCTGGAGGCTGGCCAGTATATTCACCCAAAGGACGTTGCCGTCCGGGGCCTTATTCGCAAACTTATACATCAGGGTCTCAAAAATCTGAGTGGGTGCGGGAAGCACCCTTTCATTGACAAGACCCAGGCTTACTACCAGCTGCCACACGGCCAGAAGCGCGATGATGCCTGCCGCGCTTAACAGGGCGTAATTCAGGCCTTCCTTTGATTTCTGCTTTTTCCACGCCAAAAGGCCAGCCTCTAATTTCTCATTTCCAGTTGCCATATCGGTATCTCAACTCCTTTTTAATTTGCGGTTTCGGTCAGAACCTCATTTAACAGCTTTCCATCTGTATGTCCCACGAATCTCTCCTGGTCGCCTTCCTTATAGTTGCCCACGCTGATGAAGAAATCAAGTACGTCTAAAAGCCTCTGGTCCATAACTGAATGGTCGGAACCCTCTGCCTTGTCATTTAACATGCCGCATGCCTCCTGAAGTGTGTAATATGTATCGGCCTCCAGATATTTTGCGGTTGTCTCCCTGTCCATGGAGCTTCCGTTCTCATCGTTCATGTCCACGCAGTAGTCAATGGCCTTTTCCTTGTTCTCCTTCATCCAGTCCATGGTCTTAAAGTACACTTCCATAAACACCTTCATGGCCTCATACTTATCCGGATCGGCATAGCTGTTCTTATTTGCCACAAAGCTGCACATCAGACCGGAATCCGCCATGGGACCGCTGGCCACAGGTATATACTTATCGGATTCAGCCAGCATCTTGAAGGTTCCCCCTGCTCCTGTCAGCACACACACGTCGCCTTCGCCTGCCAGGAATGCACTGTAAGCCGTAGCCGGGTCCATGGCGATAAAGTTCACATCGTCAACCGTAAGTCCAAAGCCTTCCAGTACCTTAATCAGCACATACTGGGTAACGCTGCCCGTGTTGCACAGGATGGATTTTCCTTTCCAGCTGTCCGCATCCCCGTAGATCTCATCGCTCAGACTGTTATGTCCCTTGCCGGCCTTCACGATATCTGAATCATTTCTGGCAAATACATACTGTGTTCCGTCGTCCGTATTACTGGATCCAAGGACCAGCGCATCGTATCCCAGAACGCCGGCAAACACGCCGCCCACGCCGGTGCAGCCGATATCCCAGCCGTCAGATGAAAGAGATTCCATCTGTACCGGGCCGTTGGTGAACAGCACCTCCTCAATATCCAGTCCTTTTTCCTTAAACCAGCCTTCCTGCTCCGCAATGTAGATAGGAAGATAATTAAGGCTGCCCCCAATGCCTGAGACCGTAAGCTCGTAACTCTTGTCCGCTGTTTTGCTGTCACCTGTTCCCGATGCCTCAGCCTGTGTATCCGCTTTCTTGGATTCTGAACCAGCTCCGCAGCCTGATACCATCCCGGCACACATGACTGCTGCCATTGTGACTGCCAATGTCTTTACTAATGATTTTCTCATAACGTTTGACCTCCTGTCCCCAAATGGTTCTCTTATTTTTGCTACATGTTTTTGCGTAATAAACAGCCGCCTTTATCCTTTATAAAAGTTACATATTTTTATCATTATTTTAGTTAAATAGTTAACATTTACATCAATCAAGCAGCATGTATTTGCGGTACACTATTTATTTTTGACTATTTATTACCCAACTTGCAAAGTCATTATAGCAATATGACCATTTCAAGGCAAGGCAATTCAAACCAAACGTTTGCGTACCAAAACCCTTTGAAAAAACATTGATATTCCATGATTCTCCCCTTCTTTCCCTGGTTTTTCCCAGGCATTTTTTTACGCAAACGTTTGTGTATTATTTTATAGTATTCCATGTCCATTTTTTGTATACTAAAGGCAAATAGATTGAAACATTTGCCTTCAATGCCCCGTAAGAGGAGGGTAGACATGACTTTAAAAGAAATCGCCCGGGAAGCAGGGGTATCCATCTCCACCGTTTCCCGGGTCATAAACAAAAACAGCACCAATGTTGCCAGCAAGGAAGTCCAGGACCGCATCTGGGAGATTGTCCGCCGCACCGGTTATACCCCCAACGCCACGGCCCGCAGTCTGAAGACAGGCGCAGCTAAAGCTGCTGACTCCCCCACCCGCTCCATTGCCTGCCTTTACGCCAGGGCCGAAGATTCCAACTCAGACCTGTTTTTCTCCACACTGGCCCGCAGCATCGAAAAGGAAGCCTTCAAACACAACTACGTGTTAAAGTACTCCTTTACCGGCATTGACATTCACCACCCCAATACGTTCCGCCTCATAACGGATAACCATGTGGACGGCGTGGTGGTTCTTGGCCGGTGCGATAAACAGACCCTGAGCTTTTTAAAGAAATACTTTAACTGCGTGGCCTATACAGGGCTCAACCTGTTGGAAGCCAAGTACGACCAGGTGATCTGCGACGGGTACCAGGCCAGCCTGGCCGCCATGAATACCCTCCTTGGACTGGGCCATACGAGAATCGGCTTCATAGGGGAAACACAGTTTGAGGATAGGTACACAGGCTACTGCGCTGCCCTTAGCGCCCATAATCTGAGGCCGGCCAAGTCCTACATCGTCAACGTTCCCCTGTCCTCCGAGGGAGGATACAAGGGGGCCAAGGAGCTTCTGTCCCGCAAAACCGACGTGTCCGCCGTATTCTGTTGCAATGACAACACAGCCATAGGCGCCATGAGGGCCATCAAGGAAGCCGGTCTGGTGATTCCGGACGACCTCTCCGTCATCAGCATCGACGACATAGACACAGCCCAGTATCTGTCCCCCATGCTCACCACAATCCACATACCCGTGGAAGAGATGGGACAGATGACAGCAAAAATCCTCATTGACCGGATTGAGGAAGGCCACAAGCTTCCTATCAAGATGAACCTTCCCTTCTATCTGGCAAACAGGGAAAGCTGTGCCCTCTACGCCGAAAAGACGCAGGGCCCGGAACATGAACATACAATGCCAAGAAAAGAGGACTAAACCATGCTTATTACACTTACGGATTCCAAAACAACTGCTGTCATTGACTCCACGGGCGCCCAGCTCATTTCCCTGAAGGATGCTTCCGGCTGTGAATACATCTGGCAGCGTGACGCGAAATACTGGAAAAAATGCTCCCCTCTCCTGTTTCCCGTAGTAGGCAACTGCCGGAACGACAGGACTATACTGGAGGACCGCATATACGCCATTGAAAAGCACGGATTCTGCCGTGAAAGGGACTTTGATGTGTCACAGAAGTCCCCAGCAAAGGCAGTATTTTCCATGGATGACACACCGGACACACACAGGGCATACCCTTACGCCTTTTGCCTCTCCCTGGCATATGAGCTGAAGGACGGCATTCTGTTTATGGAATATCGGGTGGAAAACAGAGACCAGCGCGACATGTGGTATGCCATCGGCGCACACCCGGGATTTAACTGTCCCATGGAGGAAGGCTTTGCCTTTGAGGATTACCAGCTGGTATTTGAAAAGGAAGAAAACACCGTCAGCATCCCTTACGATTTGGATCAGCTGCACTTTTCCCCCTCCAAACCGGGAACCAGGCTGAGGGGCCGTACCCTTTCGCTGAAGCGCGAAATGTTTAGAAATGATGCCGTATTCTTTGACAAGCTGAATTCCCGGGCGGTATCCATCCTCAATCCTGCCACCGGCCACGGCGTGGAGGTGGGGTTTCCCGGCTTTGAAACCGTTGCTTTCTGGACCTTATATCCGGAGCCGGCCCCATACCTCTGCGTAGAGCCCTGGAACGGCTCCGGCATCTATGAGAATGAGGACGACCAGCTCTCCCATAGGCACCACATACAGCGTCTCTGTCCAGGGGACAGCTGCAGCTATATCATGACCATACGAATCCTGGGATAAATTTTCTCCAAATTAAATAATCATACTATAAAACCGGCTCTGCAGTCCATTTCCCTAAGTGCAGAGCCGGTTTTATCCTTTGAATTGCGTACGCGCCCTATTCCGTAGATACCCCTTCTGAAACTAAGCAGTTTCTACGTCATCCCACAAGTAGAATTTTTAAAAATTCCACAATGGACACAGCACCTGCGTATGCTGTCATATGCAGGGAGCGCAGCTGTCATAAGAGATGGATTTAAACCCTTACTTTTGCTATACTCAGTTATATCATACCGCCCTTTATCCCCCACTATTTAACCTGCGAATTTCCCCGGCTAATCATTCGACATTTAGCGACATAATTTATCGTTTTTTGTCGTCCTGTCTAACTTGATAAAACCCCCATACCCGGTTTAACTTTACAGGAGTCAAACGATATCTGGAGGAATCATCATGAAATACGAAAGAGAAACCTGCAACCTGCTCCGGCGCCTCGGCGTCAACAACTCCTACGTGGGGTTCCGCTACACAGTTTATGGTGTCATCCGCGCTATTGCCAATCCGGAACTGCTTATCTACATTTCCAAAGGGCTTTACGTGGAAATATCCGCGGAATATCATACATCCATTGGCTGTGTGGAACGCAATATCCGCACCATCATCAGCACCATATGGCTGCATGGAGACCGTACTCTTCTGAATCAGGTCTTCGGCTTTGAGTTGGAACAGAAGCCTCGAAACGGCGCCTTCATTGATGCGCTCTCTCACTATGTTGTAGAACACTATTACGACTGATTCTGTAAAATATATTTAGGGTATCCGTCTGCTTATTCTAAGGGCATAATTTTACAAAATCATAAAAAGAGAAGAGAGGGCAGGCCCGGTGACCATCGGGTCTGTTTGCTGCGCTCCTATATAGTGTCTTTTTAGAAATAAAAAAAGCCCTGCAAACACAGGACTCTTACGTATGCGGCTAACAGGACTCGAACCTGCACGGTTTCCCAATGGGACCTAAACCCATCGTGTCTGCCAATTCCACCACAGCCGCAAATATAAAAAAATGCGGGTGGCCGGACTTGAACCGGCACGGTATCGCTACCGAGGGATTTTAAGTCCCTTGTGTCTGCCTATTCCACCACACCCGCAGATTGTTACATGACACAGCTATATGCAGATATAAAACAAATGGGGCCTACAGGGCTCGAACCTGTGACCCTCTGCTTGTAAGGCAGATGCTCTCCCAGCTGAGCTAAGACCCCAAATTGCATATGTTGTATCGCATTATAAAATGCAAACGACCCGGAACGGGTTCGAACCGTCGACCTCCGCCGTGACAGGGCGGCGCTCTAACCAGCTGAGCCACCGGGCCATTATTTAGATAATATAGTTCTCATTCTGCTTTAGTTAGGAAGAGTGGACCTTCGGGGACTCGAACCCAGGACCGACCGGTTATGAGCCGGTTGCTCTAACCAACTGAGCTAAAGGTCCGAACTATATATTCTCTAACATTGTTTACTGTTTTACAGTAAAAGCCGATGATCGGACTCGAACCGATAACCTGCTGATTACAAATCAGCTGCTCTGCCAATTGAGCCACATCGGCGTATCATAAACTGGTCAAATGACCCCAACGAGATTCGAACTCGTGTTACCGCCGTGAAAGGGCGATGTCTTAACCGCTTGACCATGGGGCCTGAATAAGGTAGTGGTCGCCATGGACTTCCACTAAAACTCCCCGAGTAGGACTTGAACCTACGACAGCGCGGTTAACAGCCGCGTGCTCTACCGACTGAGCTATCGAGGAATAAAATGATACGCTTATTGCACTTTGCGCTGACCAAATCATTATACAATAACTTTGCCAAAATTTCAAGCACAATTATAACTTTTTACGTACCCTCAAAACCACATATTGAATTCCGATTGTTTCACAAACCTTTTTCCCTTAACCTTCTGGATAAGCCCTCGACCGATTAGTATTAGTCAGCTCCGTACATTACTGCACTTCCA